>MWWA01000107.1_pt1 | contig 26283 bp, 17 predicted proteins | sample 1047341 | NCBI WGS metagenome assembly MWWA01 (sample SAMN06349978, study PRJNA376086) | soil metagenome | isolation source: MS5-1 sample Antarctic (ecotone) soil | place: Antarctica | collected 2015-01-13
ATTGTATTGTCCTTAACCGCATGTGAAAATGGTATCAACGCATCATCAAAAGAGTTAGTTGTAAATGATATCATCGTTGCCGAACCAATGACTGATAGGAAAATTGATAATGAAGAGGATGGGAAAATGGATTTCAAAGTCAGTCAAACAGATCCCACACAAAAAGCACAATCTGCTTTGACCGAATCGACCCCGATACAGGATTGGGATAAGAAATTCATCAAGACCGCTAATCTTACATTTGAAATAAAGGATTTTAAGGCATATGGAGAATTATTACATAATTCTGTGAGGAAGGTTGGTGGATACATTGCTGAAGAGCAACAAAAAGAAACTGAATATTCAATAGAAAACAATATCACTATAAAAGTTCCGGTTAACCAATTCGATATAGTGGTTAATACACTTTCTTCCGCAGCAATAAAAGCAATGGAAAAAAATATACGTGCAGAGGATGTTACAGGTCAGGTAGTTGATATCCGTTCACGACTTGAGGCAAAAAAGCAGGTACGTGCCCGTTATATAGAATTATTAAAACAGGCAAAAAATATGGAAGATGTATTGAATGTTCAGTCTGAAATAAATGGTATTCAGGAAGAAATTGAAGCGGCATCAGGGAGACTGGAATACTTGAAGCAATCTGCATCGTTCAGTACAATTCATATCAATTATCACCAGGTGTTGAACCCTCAGGCTATCGATAAAGATCCAGCTTATAATACGCGTATATGGAGTTCTTTTAAAAATGGCTGGATTTGGATAGGGGAGGTCATTATCGGGTTGATATTAATATGGCCTTTATGGTTGTTTGGTTTTATTGGCTGGTTTTTGATTAGAAAGACGTTTTCAAAAAAGCTAAAGCAGGCTTAAACTTTTGCAATTTCGTTCTGCTTATTTTTGTGGCATGCATAAAAAAAAATTGGTGGTTTTATCCGGGGCTGGTATCAGTGCGGAAAGCGGATTAAAAACATTCAGGGACAGTGATGGACTTTGGGAAGGTTTTGACCTGGAAGAAGTTGCTACTCCACGTGGCTGGCGCAAAAATCCGGAGCTGGTTCTTGATTTTTATAATATGCGACGTAAAAATGTTTTAGCTGCTGAACCAAATGCAGCACATTATGGATTAGCCGAACTGGAAAATTATTATGATGTACAGATCATCACGCAAAATATTGATGATTTACATGAAAGAGCAGGATCATTAAACGTGCTTCATTTACATGGCGAAATATTTAAAATGTGCAGTGAGCAGGATCGGAGACATGTAAAAGAAATAAGGGTGAATATAAAGTTGGGTGACCTGGCACCGGATGGATTTCAATACCGCCCGGATATTGTTTGGTTTGAAGAACCGGTAGAATTAATTCCGGTTGCTATGGATATTGTAAGTATGGCGGAAATTTTAGTGATAGTGGGAACTTCCTTAGTCGTTTACCCAGCGGCCGGCCTGATCAATTTTGCACCTTATGATATTCCTAAATTTATTGTTGATAAAAAGATCCCATACACATCTGCCATTCCTCATTTAACAGCTATAGAGAAACCGGCATCTGAAGGGATCAAAGAACTTATGGAAATATTAGAAAAACATTGAAATACAAAAGCTATTAATTAAAGTGCGGCCTTTACAATATCCATTTTCTTACATCGGTCTTACTTTGCCTGAACCTGAAATACTTTTATTGATTGTCGCTGGTTGTCCTTTGTAATATACCGATCCGCTACTCGATATGGTGACATCTAATTTTTCTGTTACAAAAATTCTAATATCCCCCGATCCACTTGTTGTAGTACTTGCTTTTTTGTAATAACACCTGGTAAAAAATAATTTCCACTTCCACTAATTCTTAATTTTTCTTCATCCTCTGAACCATCAGATTAAAGGAAATTTTTTTGAGTATTTAAATTAGTGAATTGAAACTGATTCCTCATTAAACTGGATACCATGTAAAGCAAGTTCTTTTAAAACGGGCTCATAAATTTCCGGTGTAACAGGTACATGAAGACCCCTGAGTTTGATGGTCCCATTCAGGATCAATTTTGCAGCAATACCAAGTGGCATTCCAACCGTTTTGGCCATTGCGGTATGCGTGCTATCATTTCCTTTTACTACCAGGGAGCTATTGATTAGCGTACGTTGACCCTCTTTTTCAAATTCAATTTCATGCAGCATAACAATCATATCCTTATCATGAGGTTGCAATGCAAGTTTTTTTTCAAGCGCAAATTGTAAAACATCTGCTGCACTGTATTTTCCTTTATTAATAATAGTTTCATCATCATCCAAACCAAGAAATATTAATTGCTTTAATGTAAGATTCGCTTCATGCAGTTTACCAGCTATGGTAGCTGCCACATTGGTTTTAATATCTTCCAATTCAATTTGTTCAAGGTCGCCACTTTTATCAATGATCATTACAGTATCCGGAACTTCTTCACCTGTTTCTGCTGCAGCCTTTTCCGCCTGGTTTAATTTGACAAGGTTTTCCATTAATTCTTTTGTTTGCGAAAATCGGTTGGTCATTTTTTCCTGTAACCATTCATTAAACCCGTTTTTATCCAGGTGTTTTTTGAATATGGCAGCCAGTGTTCTTCCATCCGTTTCATATTGCACTGTTTCATCTGTAAGATTAAGTTCAATGATATTTTTCCATCCATACATGAAATCCGGATGTCGTAAAGTGGTACGGATGAAGGTCTGGGCGGATTGCAACCCATACCATGAAATATAAGATCGGGAATCGCGGTTAGGATAAAATGCTAAAATGCCAATACCTGGAATCTCCACTAAATTATTGGAACTAAAAAGCTCCTGGTAATTCCAATGTTTATTTTCACCATCCTGCAAAAAGTCAGCGCCCGATTTACCAGCCATTACAATATTTCTGGGGTTCCAGCTTATTTTATAGTGCCATGGGTTATCGTCACTTTCCGGTGCAACCAAACCGCCACAATGAGATTTAAAGGAACTGATCCTGCCACCATCTTTCTGCACCTGGTGAATGATCTTCATGGCACTCATATGGTCAATGCCCGGATCAAGACCCATTTCATAGAGAAACAAAATATTTTCTTTCTCCAGTTCAGGAATTAGCATTTTCACCTGTTCATCAACGTAAGATGCTGTCAGCAAATTCTTTTTATATATTATACAATCTTTGGCAACAAGGATATGCAGGTGAGGAGGGAGCATAGATATCACAATGTCAGCTTTTGCAAGTTCATTCCTCCTGGCATCTTCTTTCTTTATATCAAAGGATATGGCTTTCCCGCGGCTATGGTCACCAATTTTTGAACGTGCCTGTATTAAATCAGCATCCACCACCGTTACTAACCAGTTTTCTTGTAGGGCTTCGCTTAATAAATAATCGATTAAAACTGTTGCTGATTTACCAGCTCCAAAAACCAAAACATGCTTCATAACTTTTCCTTTAAAATGGCAAGTTAATACAGTAGCTCTAATGGGGGCATAAAAAAACAGCCTTTCGTTCAGGCTGGTATTTTTTTATTGAATTAAATTAGTTATCCGGGTTGGCGAAGCTGAAATCTTTTACATTAATTTTTTTGATGGACACATCCACCTCCATTCCTCTTCCGGTACGCGGAACATCAGCATGAACCTGGCCGCCGGCCACTACATCATTAAAAACCATCTTCTGCGTTTTAACAACTTGTTTTTCCATGCCTATGTATTTTACTTCTATTTCCACTTTATCAAGAGGATAACTGCTTTTATTTGCCAGGGTAATCTGCAGATCTTTGATACCTCCAAATGGACCTGTTTTGAAATCACTTGTACTTATACTTACATCATCCCATATATTTTCGATAGAAGTCTTTTTAGTGTAGGATTTTGGTTCCTCAGCCACTGTATTATCATCTCTTATCACTCTTTTTCTCTCGTTGTTTTGCGGATCAATGGCAACGCCTGAATAAGTAATTTGCTCATCCTGGCTGGATGGTGGATTTGATTTTATATCGCTTATTTGTTTTTGCCTTTCGACTTCTTGCTGAGGGTAATCAATAAAATTTTCTTTTTCAGGGAAGCTTTCAATTTCGGGGTTTCCATCATCCTGACTGGAACTGGGAATAAAACCAGCAGTATTCAATTCACTGGAAGTATTTTCATCATTCACCTTTTTGCTTACCATATTGGGGTTTGTGGCATCCTGGTTAAAATACATACCAATCATCATTCCAATTGCCAAAACGACTACAATTGCAGCTGCTATTTTCAAAGTATTTGTAAAGAAATGTTTACGTGCATTTCTTTTTTTACGTTGATTTAAAGTCTGCACATACATTTCCTTAATATCATCCAGGGGTTGAGAAAATTTCTCTTCCAATTCAACAGGTCTTCCTTCCGGTACTTTTTCTGAAGTCCTGTTTATTTCTGGTAAATCATGCACAGTTTGTTTTTGAATGCCTGGATTTCTTTCTGCTGAATAATTTGGTAAAGAAGTAGATTGATCGTGGATTTTATGATCTGGACGGGAGACTTGTTTTTTATCAGGAAGAGAAACAAAAACTTTTGTTTCCCTGTTTACTCTTTCGTTTTCCTGCAATGAATGGAAATTATCGGGTACCACATTTGTTTTAGGTATAACAGGTTCATTGCTTGAAGCTTTTATAATCCTATCAGGCTTTGATTCGTCTTTTTGAGGGTCTGTTTCCCTGGATTTTTGATAAAACCGATCATAGGGTTGCTCTTCTACCACTGGGGCATAAGGAATTAATTCGGGAATTTCGCTGGGATACCTCCAGGCTGCGCTTTTCCCATGGACCCATACAAGATCATAAGGTTTTATACCCATCTTCACTAGTTCATCAAAACTCAACGGCCCTGATTCTTTATTGTTCCGCAAAAGAAGATAAGTGGCCATAATATCAATAAAATTTAAGAAATATAAAGGAACAAAATCTTTTAACCATGCAGTGTAAAAGAGATGTTATAATCATTTAATTAACAGAGTGTATTATTTTTTCACATTAGTGGATAAATGGCGTATAATTCCTCCATTTTTAGCGGGTTAAAAGGTTAAAATAAGCTACATTTGCTGGCCTCCGAATTCAGCTAAAAATACACTACAAAATACAGCATGGAAGATACTTCTCAGCCTCTTGAAACACAGGATAACAACCGGATTATTCCAGTCAATATTGAAGAACAAATGAAAACGGCTTATATCGACTATTCTATGTCGGTTATAGTAGGCCGGGCCCTGCCGGATATAAGAGATGGGTTAAAACCTGTACATAGGCGCATTTTATATGCTATGAATGAATTGGGTTTAGCCTCCAATAAATCTCATAAAAAATCTGCAAGGGTAGTGGGTGAGGTGTTGGGTAAATACCATCCGCATGGTGATTCCTCTGTTTATGATGCAATGGTGAGAATGGCCCAGGAATGGAGTATGCGTTACACTATGGTCGATGGGCAGGGTAATTTTGGAAGCCAGGATGGTGACGGCCCTGCTGCTATGCGATATACTGAAGCACGACTTCATCGTATGGCGGAACATATGTTACTGGATATTGATAAGGATACAGTGAATTTTCAGTTGAATTTTGATGATTCCCTGAAAGAACCAACGGTATTACCTACACGTATTCCAACATTACTGATCAATGGATCCAGTGGTATAGCAGTGGGTATGGCCACGAACATTATGCCGCATAACCTTAAAGAAGTAATAGACGGCTGTATTGCGTTTATTGAGAACCGTGAGATCACTATCGAAGAATTGATGCAGTATGTAAAAGCACCTGATTTTCCTACGGGGGGAATTATTTTTGGTATGGAAGGTGTAAAAGCCGGAATGCATACAGGCCGCGGTAGAGTGGTGTTGCGCGGTAAATTACAGATTGATACTAAACCCAGTGGACGGGAACAGATTATCATAACAGAAGTTCCATACCAGGTAAACCGCGATGCACTTTGTGATCGTATTGGACAATTGGTTAATGAAAAAGTGGTGGAAGGTATCGCTCATATTAATAATGAGTCAAACAAAAAAGAAGGTACCCGTATTGTAATAGACCTGAAAAGAGATGGCGTTGCCAATGTAATAGTTAACCAGCTGTATAAATTCACGGAATTACAAACATCTTATGGAATCAATAACGTAGCTATAGTAAAGGGCCGGCCGCGGACATTGAACCTGAAGGACATGATCAGCGAGTTTATAGAGTTCAGGCACGAAGTTGTAGTACGGCGAACCCAGTTCGAATTAAGAGAAGCTGAGAAAAAAGCGCATCTTCTCCGGGGATATCTTATTGCTCTGGATCACCTGGATGAAGTGATATCGTTAATCAGGGCATCTGCCAACCCTGAAATTGCCCGGGTAAACCTGGTAAATGCCGGATGGGGGCTCGATGAGATTCAGGCAAAAGCTATACTGGAATTGCGTTTACAGCGTCTTACCGGAATGGAAAGGGATAAAATAAAAGGCGAGTATGAAGAATTAATGAAACTGATTGCATACCTGAATGATTTATTGTCGGATGAGGGTAAACGTTATGAAGTGATTAAAACCGAATTACTGGAGATTAAAGATAAATTTGGAGACGAACGGAAATCGGAAATCACTTACCTGAATAATGAAGTAAGCATTAAAGACCTTATTAAAAACGAACCCGTTGTGATTACTATATCTCACCTCGGTTATATTAAAAGAACTTCTGCAACCGAATACCGGCAGCAGCGCAGGGGAGGTCGGGGATCTATAGGCGGACGCACCCGCGAAGAAGATTTTATTGAGCATTTGTTTGTTGCATCAACCCATCACACTCTTTTATTTTTTACAGAAAAAGGTCGCTGTTATTGGTTACATGTTTATGAAATTCCTGAAGGAGATAAAACCAGTAAGGGCAGGGCGATGCAAAACCTGATACAGATTCCTCCGGATGATAAGGTAAGGGCTATTATTGATGTGCAGAATTTGTCAGATGAGGAATTCGTAAAATCGCATCATATACTTTTATGTACTAAAAATGGAATCATTAAAAAAACCGACCTGGAAGATTTTAGTCGTCGCAGGCAAACCGGTGTTAATGCCATAACAATTTTAGAAGGAGACCAATTACTTGAAGTCAGGATGACAGATGGAACTTGTGAAGTAATGCTGGCTGTCAAAAGCGGCCGTGCTATCCGTTTCCCCGAGGTTAAAGTTCGGTCAACAGGCAGGGGAGCCATTGGTGTTGCAGGCATCGATACCTATGATGGAAAAGATGAAGTGATTGGTATGATTTGTGTAAATCCATTGGCTGAAGTTCCTAAAACAGTTTTGGTGGTCAGTGAAAAGGGCTTTGGAAAAAGAACATTATTGGATGCATACCGCATTACAAACAGGGGAGGCAAAGGCGTAAAAACGATAAACGTAACAGAAAAAACCGGGGCTCTTGTTGGTTTACTGGATGTAAGTGAAAAAGAAGATTTGATTATAACCTGTAAGAGTGGCGTTACCATCAGGATGAAAGTGGAAGATATCAGCGAATTAGGAAGAGCAACACAAGGGGTTAAACTGATCCGTTTGGATAATGGGGATGAAATTGCAGCCATTACCAGCATGGATGAACAGGAAGTGGAAGCGGTGGTTGAAGAGATTGCTGAAATTATTTCCGTGGAGACACCTCCGGGTAATGAAGAAAATCCTGAAATCAACGCAACCAATAATGAAATCCCACCATCTGAAGATGGATTACCAGATAATCAATAATAATTTTAAATATCACACATTAAAAATCAGAAAAAATGCAAAAAATACTCATTACTGCATTACTTGCTATTATGTCGATTGGGCTTTATGCTCAAAAAATTGACGATGTAAAGAAATTAATCAGCGAGTCTAAATGGGAAGAAGCCAAAGTAAAAGTGGACCAATTCCTTGCCAATGAAAAGAATAATACAAAAGCTGAAGGATGGTATTATAAAGGAGTTATTTATAATGAACTGGCAAAAGATAGTACAAAACCTGCTTCTTTAGGATCTATGGATGGCAGAATGGAAGCATTTAATGCCTTTAAAAAATACATAGAACTGGATCCCAAATCCGTATTAATGACCCTTGAACAAAACGTTCGGCTATTCGATATTTACAATGGGTATTTTGATATTGGGGCTAAAGCATTCAATGATAAAAAATATTCCGAAGCATATACTAATTTCAAAAATGCCAGCACTGTTGAGGACTTTGTTGCTGAAAAAGGATATGAATACAATGGATTTTCATTTCCCACCTTGGATACATCTCTAATCCAGAATATTGCCTTATCTGCATTGTTAGATAAAAAGGAAGATGATGCTGCTGTTTATTATGCTAAACTCGCAGACGCAAAAGTTAAAGGAGCAGGATTTTTAGAAATTTACCAGTTCCTGGTAGATCATTATCACACAAAAAATGATATTGCAAACCGGGAGAAATATCTTGCTGTCGGTAAAGAATTATATCCTGCCAGCCCATTCTGGTGTGAGGTTGAATTAAAAGGTTTAGAAGATGATAAGGATAAATTATTTGCAAAATATGATGAACTGGTAAATGGAAGTTGTAAGAATTATGCTTTATTGTATAATTATGGAGCAGAGTTATTTAATTATATATACACACAGGATGAAAAGCCTGCAGATTACCAGGCTAAGAAAGAGAAGTTGAATGAAGTTTTAAAAACAGCTATTTCCCTGGAAAATTCTCCGGAGGCTAATTTATTAATGGCCCGACATGTTTACAATGAAGTGTATGATGCACAAGATGCACAGGCTGCAATTAAGGGTACCAAACCTGAGGATGTAAAGAAAAGAAACGATCTGAAAGCAGAAATGAATAAAAAGCTAGACCAGATGTTGCCTTATGCAGTAGCGGCTGCTGGTAGTTATGAAGGACGCACAGATCTTAAAGTAAGCGAGAAAGGTAATGCCAAAATTGCAACAGACTTAATTATCCGCTTTTACGATCAAAAGAATGACAAAGTGAAAGTGAAAGAATACCAGGATAAAATGAAAGCCATCGATAACTAATTGATATTTATATTGTAATTATTAAAGACCGGGAGAGTATCCCGGTTTTTTTATGAATATTACTATTTAAATAGAAGAGAGGATTATTCAATTAATATCACTTAACATATACCCAGTAAATTAATTTTCCTGGTTACGAAGGAAGCAGAGCATTTTTTCTTTCTTCCAATACTATTTAACATAATATAGATTATAGGACAAATCTAATACAGCATCCGGACTTTTATAGTATGGTTTACAGCCTTCAAAAGTTGTAATGCACGGTCAGATATCTTCTTATCAATATCAAGCACAACATAACCGATATTGTCATTGGTTTTCAAATACTGTCCAACGATATTGATTTTATTTTGAGATAATGTGGTATTGATTTCAGAAAGAACACCTGGCACATTTTCATGTATATGCAGAATCCGGTGAGTACCTTCCTGCGGTGGCAGACTTAAAGCTGGAATTGTGTGAGAACCATTTGTCATCCCTTTTTCGAGGAAATTAAAAAGCTTTATACTTACATCTTCGCCAATATTGGCCTGGGCTTCCTCAGTTGAGCCACCAATATGGGGTGTTAAGATCACATTTGGTAATTGCTGTAAGGGTGAAATAAATCGATCTCCGCTTTTTTCAGGCTCCTGTGGAAAAACATCAATAGCTGCACCACTTAATTTTTTGTCTAAAATAGACTGTCTTAATGCTTCAAGATCAACAACTTGTCCACGTGCATAATTAATTAGTATTGATGAGTTCTTGAAAAATTTTAAGGTTGATTTATTGATAATATTATATGTTTCCGGAGTTTCCGGAACATGTAATGTTACTACATCACTCTGGCTTAACAATTCCTTCAATGTCTTCATATCGGAAGCGTTTCCCAGGGGTAATTTTGTTTCTACATCATAAAATCCCACTTTCATTCCAAATGCCTCCGCCAAAACACTAACCTGAGAACCAATGTTCCCATAACCGATAATGCCCAGTTTTTTACCCCTCAATTCAAAACTGCCGGTTGCTTCTTTATACCATATTCCCTCATGGGCGGCTTTGTTTTTATCTGGAATTCGGCGAATCAGCATAATAGCTGAACCGATTACTAATTCCGCCACGGAACGGGTATTGGAATAGGGAGCATTAAAAACAACCACCCCCTGGCGGGTAGCAGCATCCAGGTCAACCTGGTTTACACCAATACAAAAACAGCCGATTGCCTGTAGCTTTTTAGCTGCATTCAACACTTTTTCAGTTACTTGTGTTTTGGACCTGATGCCAAGGATGTGAACATCTTTGATTTCTTTAATCAATTCATCTTCAGATAAAGCCCTGGAAATTTTTTGCGCTTTTACGTATCCATTCGATTCAAATTTTTTTAAAGCGGTATCGCTGATGTTTTCCAGAAAAAGTATCCTGATCTTCTCTTTCGGATAACTAGTTTGTTTTGGCGTCATAATTGCAAATATCAAACAAATTAAAAATTGACAATAAATTTTAGATCTTACGTTTATAATCCTAAGATTCTTATTTTCCGGTCATTAAAACTGAACCTTTTGAAAATACCATTTTATATAATCATCCTTTTATTTGCCCTGGCTTCCTGCCAGGCTTCTGCGGATAAAAGAGCCAACCAGATTGATTCACTTCCGTTAGCTCATATACCTCACCTGCCAGACAGGGAAATTTATCATGAAGCTGTTAAGGAATATGTGAATGCCAACCTGGTGAACAACAATTTTAGCGGCGGTATTCTGGTAGCTAAAAATGGTGTTATCGTTTACGAAGAATATGCCGGCTACAAGGATTTTCGTTCTAAAGACTCCCTGACGGCGGAAACTCCTGTTCATATTGCATCTACCACGAAAACAATAACTGCTATGGCGGTTCTTAAATTGGTAGAACAAGGTAAACTGAAACTGGATGATACATTGAATAGCTTCTTTCCCCAATTAGCTTATGAAGGAATTACCATAAAAATGCTTTTAAGCCATCGTACGGGTCTGCCTAATTATCTATATTATTTTGAAAAAAATAAATGGGATAAGAAAAAGATGATCACTAACCAGGATGTACTGGAATCTTTATATAAAAAGCAACCCGGAGGTAGCGGACGGCCCGGTCGCAACTTTAATTATAATAACACCAATTATGTTTTACTGGCGACTTTAATTGAAAAAGTTTCGGGGCTTACTTATGCGGATTTTCTGAAAAATGAAATTTTTGATCCGTTGAAAATGAAACATACTTATGTCTATGATATGCATACTGCGGCTCTTGCTACCCCCTCATTTAATTGGGATGGAAGTTTTTGGGCGCTCGATGAATTTGATCTGACTTATGGGGATAAAAATATTTATTCAACTCCCCGGGACCTGTTAAAGTGGGACCAGGCTTTGTCTTCAGGCCGGGTGCTAAACGCAACTTTACTGGATTCAGCCTATACCCCATTAAGCAATGAAAGACCTTCCATTCATAACTATGGTTTAGGTTGGCGTTTATTATTATTGAAAAATGGAAAAAAAGTAATCTATCATCATGGCCGCTGGCATGGATTTAATTCCATATTTGCCCGATTACCTGAAGAGAATGCAACGATTATTATTCTGGGTAATCGATTTAATCGCCGCATATATGAAGCCCGTGATATGTATGATATTTTTGGCGATTATTCAGGTAAAGGTCCTTGGATTAAAAGTAATCACAACCAAACTAAAAATTCTTCTCTTTCAAAAAAAGCCTAATAAAATCAGATTTGATTCTCAACTTTATACTTCTTTAAAAAAGCAGGAATGCATTTATTAAATTCCAGGGCTATTCGTCAATGGGATGAATTTACTATACAACATGAACCAATACATTCTATTCAGTTAATGGAGAGAGCTGCATTACGTTGTATTGAATGGCTTGATAAAAACGGATTAACAAACAAACATTTTCATGTTTTTTGCGGCAAAGGAAATAATGCCGGAGATGGATTAGCCATTGCCCGGCTTTTATACCACAAAAATTGCCTGGTCACTGTTTATATTTTAGAATTCGGGCATTTGGGTACAGAAGATTTCCAGGCTAACCTGCAACGATTACATGGCCTGGATATCCCGATAATCTATATTCAGAATGAATCTCATTTCCGGGAATTTAATAAAGAAGAAATAATTATTGATTGCCTGTATGGTACGGGTCTAAACCGTCCCCTGGAGGGGATTGCTGAAAAACTGGTTAATCATCTTAATCAATCCGGGTGTAAGATCATTTCAATTGATATTCCTTCTGGTCTGCCTGCAGATCAGTCTGCAAAAGATCATCCCACTATAAAAGCAACCCATACACTAACTTTTCAGGTACCAAAAATATCATTTTTCTTATCTGAGAATGCTAGTTCGATCGGAAAGGTTCATGTTTTAGATATAGGTTTGCACCCGGTATTCCTGGAAAAATTGGAAGCGGATTATACATTGACAGATATAACACTTGCCAGGCAAATATTTAAACCCAGAAACAGTTTCAGTCATAAAGGAAATTTCGGTCATGCATTGCTGGTAGCTGGCAGTCATGGGAAGATGGGTGCTGCTGTCCTGGCTGCTAAAGCTTGCCTGCGCAGTGGTGCAGGTCTTTTAACCTGTCATGTTCCGGAATGCGGTTATGTTATCATGCAAACGACGGTTATCGAAGCGATGGTTTCTACGGATGTCAATATGTTTATGAATACAAAATTTGAATCCAGCCTGGAACCTTACAAATGCATAGGCATTGGACCTGGCCTTGGAAAAGGGGCTGAAACAGTATCATTATTGAAATTTCTCCTAACAAACTTTAAGAATCCTTGTGTGCTGGATGCGGATGCGTTAAATATACTTGCAGATAATTCTGAAATGCTTTCGTTGATCCCACCCGATTCCATTCTCACTCCTCATCCAAAGGAATTTGAAAGATTATTTGGGCCTGATGAAAGTGATTTTGACAGCATTCAAAAAGCCCGGCTAAAGGCTAAAGAATTAAAAGTGGTGATTGTTTTGAAAGGTCATCACAGTTTTATTGCCACGCCTGCGGGCAAGGGTTATTTTAATGCTTCGGGTAATGCAGGCATGGCAACAGGAGGAACAGGTGATGTTCTAACAGGTATCCTTACCTCTTTATTGGCCCAGGGCTATGACCCTGTTCAGACAGCTATATTCGGGGTTTACCTGCATGGTTTGGCCGGAGATCTCGCTGCACATTATCTTTCTGAAGAGGCCCTGATTGCCGGCGACCTGGTTTCGTATTTAGGGAATGCTTTTATTAAAATTCAACAAGAGGCTGCTGAATAGATCAATTAACTATAATGAATCTTTTACAGCCTTCCAGATATTATCAGCGAGCATTGCATGTCCTTCTGCAGTTGGATGTATGCCATCATCCTGGTTAAGTGCTCTTTCCCCTCCCACCCCCTCTAATAAAAAAGGTATGAGAATCATATTATTTTCTTGGGCCAGTGAAGGAAATATTTCCCTGAACTCCTTACTGTATTGGGCTCCCATGTTAGGAGGAACCTGCATTCCTGCGAGCACCAGGGTAGATTCAGGAAATTTTTCTTTGACCTTGTCTATAATTAATTGGAGATTATTTCTCGTTTCAGTTACCGGTATACCTCTTAATCCATCATTGGCCCCAAGTTCCAAAACAAAAACATCTATAGGTTGACGTAATATCCAATCGATCCGGGCACTGCCGCCTGATGTTGTTTCCCCGCTTACACCAGCATTGATAACAGTATAAGGTAAATTCAGTGAATCAATTTTTTTTTGAATTAATGCGGGAAAAGCTTCCACCTGTTCAAGTCCGTAACCTGCCGTCAAACTATTACCAAAAAACAAAATGGTTTTATTATCCTTTTTACCGGGTGCATTTTGTTTCTGTATGGAATCTTTTTTCGCTTCAGTTTTTTTGCTTTCATTGCTGCCACAGGCATTGAAAAAGGATAAAATAAAAAGTATTAAAATATAGTGTGAAAATTTCATGGTCAATGATTGGATGGTGAACAAAACAAGATTAAACGTGTTTCTAACAACTCAGCATAGGTATATCAACTATTTTTATACCAATTACCCGATGAAGTGCAAATAAAATGAACTTATGGATACAATCCTTCAAGTAGAAAATATAAGTAAGACTTACCAAAGTGCCGGCCGCACGTTGACTGTGTTGGCCGGAATAGATTTTTTTGTAATGGCTGGAGATACTGTTTCCATAGTAGGACCGTCCGGAAGTGGAAAAACGACCTTACTGGGACTTTGTGCGGGACTCGATCATGCTACCACAGGTACTATCGCTTTGAATGGAATTACACTTGAAAATTTAACGGAAGATCAGCGGGCACAGGTAAGGAACCGGCATGTAGGATTTATTTTTCAGAATTTTCAATTGATTCCCACACTGACTGCGCTTGAAAATGTAATGGTGCCTTTGGAATTAAGGGGTGAAAAGAATATCCGGTCAAGATCATTAGATCTTCTGGATAAAGTTGGCCTTTCAGACAGGGGGCACCACTATCCATCTCAATTGAGCGGGGGTGAACAACAACGGGTTTCCCTTGCAAGGGCATTTTCCAATACCCCTAAAATTTTATTTGCGGATGAACCTACCGGAAACCTGGATGCGGAAACCAGTGACAAAATAGTTCAACTCATTTTTAATTTAAATAAAGATATGGGAACAACACTTGTGCTGGTGACCCATGATCTGGAACTGGCATCAAGAACGGGACGAATCATTAAATTAAAAGGTGGAAGAATGGTATCTGATGAACTCACAAAGATTCAACCCGCCTCCATGCCCTGATTATATGATTTCAACTAATCATTAACGTTAGACCTGATATCCAACTGATAAATTAAAATCAATATTTACGAATGAATAAACAACCAATAAGTTTTAAATGGCTGGCATTAATGGCCTGGCGCGACAGCCGCCGGAACCGCAGTCGTTTATTATTATTTGTTTCTTCCATCATTTTAGGCATTGCAGCGCTGGTCGCAATATTTTCTCTGAGTAATAACCTGAAACAGGAAATTGACAACCAGGCTGCCTCATTATTGGGAGCCGACCTGGAGATATCTGACAACAAACCTTTTTCACCAACCATTAGAAAACTGATTGATTCATTGGGAGACCGTAAATCTGAAGAAAGAAGATTTACAAGTATGGCTTATTTTCCAAAAAATGGTGGTAGCCGACTGATCGAAGCAAGAGCATTAGGTGGTGATTTTCCATATTATGGAAAACTGGAAACCACTCCTGCTGCTGCAGGAAAACAATTTCGCAATGGTCAGCAGGCTTTGGTTGACCAGACGTTAATGTTGCAATACGATGTACAACCTGGCGATTCAGTAAGAGTGGGTAATACAAATTTTATCATTGCAGGAAGTTTAGAAGGTGCGCCCGGGCAAAGCGGTTTATCCGCATCCGTGGCACCGGTTGTTTATATTCCACTCTCCTACCTGGAACAAACCGGTCTTGAACAAAAAGGAAGTCGCATTAATTACCGGTATTATTTCAAGTACGACAGGCAGGTAAACATGCAAAAGTTAATGCAGCAATTAGAACCAGTATTAGATGCGGAAGATGTGAACTACGACACCACTGAAACACAAAAAGAAGATACTGCCCGATCTTTCAGGGATGTTACACGCTATTTAACTTTGATTGGTTTTGTCGCACTCCTGCTTGGTTGTATTGGTGTTGCCAGTGCCATTCATATTTATGTTAGGGAAAAGATCAATACAATTGCCGTGTTACGTTGCCTGGGTGCCAGTGCCTCGCAGGCATTCCTGATCTACCTGTTACAAATAACCGCAATTGGAATGATCGGTTCAATTTTAGGAGCAGCATTAGGAACCATTATTCAACAATTTCTTCCAATAATATTGAAAGAACTTTTGCCAATAGAAATGAATACACCTGTTTCCTGGCTGGCCATTGGACAGGGCATCCTTTCCGGCCTGATCATTTCCCTGCTGTTTGCATTATTACCATTAGTGTCTATCAGGAAGATTTCACCGCTTAATACACTACGCATTTCTTTTCAACCGAGTTTGATGAAAGACCCATTGAAATGGTTGATCTATTCGCTGATACTGATTTTTATTTTCGGATTTACCCTTTTCCATACACGTAGCTGGCAAAATGCTTTGGCTTTTACATTTGGAATCACTATTGCTTTTTTAATCTTATCAGCGATTGCCTCTCTATTAATATGGGCCGCCAGAAAATTCTTTCCGGACCGTGCTAACTATTTATGGCGACAAGGATTTTCAAATCTCTTTCGGCCTAATAATCAAACAACCGTTTTGATTGTTTCCATCGGACTTGGTACGGCATTGGTTTGCACGTTATTCTTTGTTCAAAATATATTATTGAGTAGTGTTACGCTGGCCACCAGTGGTAACCAGCCCAATATGGTTTTGTTTGATATTCAAACGGCACAAAGGGAAAAAATAATGACATTGGCCAAAGACCAGGATCTGCAAGTGCATGGAATGGTTCCAATAGTAAATATGCGTTTGGAGAGAATTAATAATATAACGCCTGCCGTGCTGGAAAAAGACAGCACATTACCCATGCGTAACTGGATTTTCAGTCGCGAATACCGGGTTACTTTTCGCGATACAATTTCATCATCCGAAAAAATTACAGAAGGGAAATGGGTCGGTGTTGCAGAAGAAGGATCCGCCATTCCTATATCCATGGAACAGCGGTATGCAGAAAGAAATGGTCTTGAAATTGGCGATACACTTATTTTCAATGTGCAGGGTGCATTGATGCCAACTATCATAAGCAGCTTTAGAGAGGTTGACTGGAACAGGATTCAAACCAACTTCCTGGTTGTTTTTCCAAAAAATTCTTTGGAAGCGGCGCCACAATTTCATGTGTTGATGACAAGGGTACAGGGAGTTGAAAAATCTGCCGCTTTTCAACGATCCGTTGTGCAACAATTCCCCAATGTTTCAATTATTGACCTGGGATTAATTCTCAGTATTCTTGATAATATATTAAGTAAAATAGGATTTGTGATCCGTTTTATGGCCGCATTCAGCATAATCACGGGGTTGGTTGTATTGATTGCTTCCATTATGATCAGTAAGTTTCAGCGTATACAGGAAACTGTTTTATTGCGCACATTAGGTGCAAGCCGCAAACAGGTTTTTGCCATTACTGCACTTGAATATTTTTTCCTGGGGGCCATGGCTTCCTTAACCGGCATTTTATTGGCGCTGGCAGCCAGTTGGGCTTTGGCTAAATATACATTCGAAACAAGTTTTACACCCCAATGGTTACCGGTTCCCATAATATTTATATTCGTTTGTGCATTAACGGTATCAATCGGTTTATTTAATAGCCGGGATGTATTGAACAAACCACCATTGGATATATTAAGACAGGAAGTCTAAATCAGATTCTTAACCGGTTAAGTACATGAACTTTGGCCAGAATACTTTTAAGGCGCATTTTATTGCTGGTATCGTAACCACCAGCAACTCCATCGCTACCATTTTTAAATGATTGCAAATCTGCGATCAGGCGGTTAATCTTAGCTTCATCCTTAACCGGTAATAACCTGGCTTTCTCTTCAAGAATAGCAATATTACTTTTGTAAAAATCATCTTGTATGGTGAGGAAATCGTTGGAAAATTTTTTAAACCGGTCTACCAGGTCATAGATACTTACACAACTGCCAAGCAGGTCTTTAATAGCTTCATTATTCAATTTCTCCTTAAAATTAAAATCAGCGGATGATGAATTTGATATATCAAAGAGGCCATTTACCTGGTTGCCAATAGACTGGCGCAGATCGAGGCGTTGCTCCAACATGCTTTTAATAGATTCCACTTCTTCCATATAAGCACGGTATTCCACAGCATGCTGGTAAAGGGCATTTTCGAACATGGAATTATTGCGATTAAGCTCTGTATAAAATTCAATATAAGGCATTAACTGCTCGTTGATTTTTTTAATAATGGATGATGAAATTGGATTTGAAACATCTACAATCAATGAGTCCGCTTTGCGCCCTATTTTTTCAATTCTTGGAGTTATAGTTGTAAATGATGATATGGTTGAAACCACACTGGAAATCATTTGCAGTGGTGGAAATGTATTTTTGAGACCTTCAAAAATATTGGTCACATTTCCTTTCAACCGTTTTTTTTCATGATCCATAATAGGCAACAGGTTGATGTTATCTTCCAAAGTTTGATTGATGACATCGAGTAATTGAAATCCCAGCACTTCACTGGATGGATTATTTACATCCATCAGTTTTTTATACAAAAGGTTTTGGCTGCGGGCATTCGAAATTTCTATCGTACCCTGGTGTATTTCTTTGATGATCTCGATACCATTCAGAATCAATAAGTGGTCTCGTTCGTATTTTGCTTTGTCCGACTGTAATTCATTTTCCTGCATTTCTTTGATTATGCCTTTGAGCATTTCAATTTCACGTGCCAGGTCGGAATCCTGACTCCAACTATAATATCCTAAAAATATTGGCAATACCAGGAGGATGATCTTTTTCATATTGTTTATATTTTCCCTTTACAAAAAGGAGTGATTCGATCTTTCAATTACTTACTTGAGTTCTGCTACCGGCCAGAAAAAATAGGTTTCTTTCCCTTCGTATTTATTGATCAGGCTTTTAATGTGTAGGAACAAACGATTATCGGGAAGTATAACGCCTTCATAATTTACCAGTCCTTCCTTGCTTTTTAAAGTAAAACTGAGTACTGTATCCTCAATCACATATTGCCCTTTGGTGGGAGATTTGTGATCTTTTGAAAACCACTTCACCAGGTTTTGAGGATTGCCAGCGGTAGTATAGCCAATTACATCACCTTCGGGATAAAATCGCAGGTAAAACCGGAACGGGTTCAGTGTATCGGAAAGCGTATGATACAGACCGTTATAACTCGGTTTCAACTTCGTTTGTGCATCGCAGTTAAATACCAAAATCAATAAACAAAATGCTAACAAGTATTTCATATTTTAAGTTGTAATTACTTTCTTCCTTACCATTCCTGTTCTGCTCCAGTCACTGATCCTTAACAAGTAATTTTTTTCCGGAACGATGATAGTGCCACATCGTTGGTGATCCTTATTAATTACATTCATTATTTGACCTGGGTTCAAACACTGTCCCATAAAATTTTATACACTCATTCGGAGGGGTGGCCCAGCTTTTATTGTAAAGTGATTTCTGTTCACTAAACCATCCCGTATTGTAATTTGATTGAAGTTTAATGTTCTTTGCATCTTCAGGAATTGTAAATACTCTTCTCCAATTTACCGGAATATTATTTTCTTCGAAGGCAACTACAGTCGCTCCATTTTGCTCATAAGTAAGTTTGATCCAAGCTGTATACCCGCCACCCTGGGTAATGGTAAGTTCATTTATTTTAGTGGTCATGTTTCCCACTTCCGGGCAATCCGTTTTGTACGCTGGTTTAAAAATAGTCCCGTAGGAAGTATAACAGATATAAGTGGGTACGGCCAGCGTTTGATTGAATATTTCATTCCAGTTACCAATCAAAGCCCAACCCTGCACCTTGATATTTGTAGCGTTATAAGGGATATCAAAGGCTTTTTCATGACCAACAGGAAGGTCGGGAGTGTTTTCAACAACATTGTTACCATTAAGGTTGTAGGACAAGCTGAATTTAGAAACGTAACCTGCCTGGCAATAGAAGCGTACCTGGCCATTAATTTTTGGATCAGTTATTTGAAATCCTTTTCCAGCTGCTTCCTGGAAACCAATAAAAAACATGTCTCTTGAAGTGGAATCGGCCATTGCATTTACAATATTAATAGGCTCGGCCATGGCTGCCCCTAATTTCATTTTAAGCATAGGTTCCAATTTAGCACCCTCCACAACAGCAATACCTTCTATAGTCCCTACAACAACACACAATACAATGGCAGCTACAGGAGCAGCTATTACACCTGCAAAAGCTCCACCCAGTATACTTGTTCCTGCCGTAAGTCCCCCAAACGCACCGTAGAGTGAAACTGTAGTTGCCGCAGTGGCGCCGAAAGTCATGACCGAAGTAAGCACACCAAAAGAAGCAGCAACTGTAGCGGCAGTTACACCCAGTGCAACTCCTACTGCAACAGCGTCTGCATCGTTAGCCAACAAAGTTTCTAATCCGTTTTTTCCTAACAGATCCTGTGGTGGCTTGCGTGCACTAAAAAGACTTGAAATTCCCTGGCTTTTCACCCTGCATTCTTCGTCTGAAATGCCTTCATAGGCACACCAATCAGCTTTCCATTTATCATACTCATCCAATACCGCTTTGGCGGATCTGATCTTTACACTTCTATAAAGACTCGTTGCCCAGGTTTTTAAGGCGATGATTTGGGCATCAGTTGAGGTTTTCTGAATTTCATTCATTACCAATAAAGCCAAAATGCCGGACACTTTTTGTCTTACTTGTGTATTATAGGCTATATCGGAAAGAAGACTCTCTGCGGTCGCATTCGAAAGATTGTTAGTTTGAGCATACACTTCAGTTGCAAGCAAGCCTAAACGTCCAAAAGCCTGGCCTAAGGGTTCTATGCCTGAATATTGCGGCGTAACGTTACCTATATGAAGAGTGTTCGAATACGGTGAGATTTTTAAAGCCTGCAGCATTTTGTATTCATAAGTTTGATTTCTTGGAAATATCGATTTAATCTGAATAACAGTAACCGCCGCATTATTAGAGCGATACAATTCTCCACCTGCATTAACCACCCAGGCATTACCATCAGGTCCAACCGATACTTGTCCGGCGCCTCCGGTTTTTAACTCCCAGGTGTTTCCCGTCCATTTATAAATTCTATCATCAGGTGCGGTACCCCACACATCCCCATTAGCACCAACACCAATATCTTTTAATCCCCCCGGTTTAGGCACAAAACTGCTCCCGATAAAATGAAATATATTGTTAGTGTTATTTATGACCCAGGCATTTCCGGAGGGATCTACAGCAATGCGGACCGCACCACCCGGGATTTTCTCCCAATTGTTAATGGAGGGTTTCCACCTGTAAATTTCATAGCCACCCGGCGTTTGGCCCATACCAATTACCCATACCTGCCCATTTGCACCGATACCTATATCCCTGGCACCGCCTGGCTTCCTTACCCATTTGTTTAAGGTACCATCTAAATGATCAATATTTCCTAACGAATTCAAAACCCATGGTGATCCTTTTTCATCCACACTGATACGCACAGCTTTACCCGCTGCTCCAACTGTTTGCCAGGCATTATTTACATATTTATGTATATCGCCAGTTTTATCTACAATAAATACAGATCCATCTTTTCCAACAGCAACATCAACTGCCGTTTTTCCTTTAATTTGAGTCCAATCCTGGGAATTCACAACCTGGGTGAAAAGAAACAGAGACATTCCTGTAATGAATAAGTTTCTGAAAAAAGACATTTGCTGTTTCATGATTTATTATTTAAGATGAACGGGATGTGAGAAAATGCTTAGCGATTTCTTTAACCAGGTGTAATTCATTTTTTATTCGCCTGATCATTTTTATTGTAAAGCCCTATTCCTATTAAATACACAGGCTGGTTATGTCAAAACAAGCATGTTGAGAACAGATTAATTGAATAGTTCAAAAGCTGATCCCTATAGTATGGAAGGTAGTTTATAGATATACATCCATCCAAAATACGGGGTGGACAAAAACATGTCATTTATAAATTGCTGGCTGACAAAAACCTGACAACAGAATGAACTCCTTGATTATTAGGTTAAAAGACTTTTAAATAAAAGAATGTTTTCAATAGTAGAAATCTATGATGAATTCCATTTTACTTTTCAATAACCGTCTTAGCGTACCAGGATTAAACCTATCAAACTGGCATTGATAGGATTTAGCATAGTAGTATGTTATAAATTAAGAATGAAGCTGAAAAGATTTTTTAAATAAGGATATTATTGCTGTGATAATTTTAGACCACTTTCATATCTATACATTAAATACTGAAATTCAGTAAATCGCAAATTAAATTTGAACCCCATCCCCTATCTTTGCCCTCCTTAAAAATTCATGTTTAAGAATCATTGCTTATGAACAATTTGATCTATCTCGTGCCGGTTATGGGGGCTATAGGCCTGCTTTATACCTTTATAAAATACAATTGGGTTTCTAAACAGGATGCCGGTAATGAACGTATGAAAGAGATCAGCAATTACATTGCTGAAGGTGCCATGGCATTTTTGAAAGCAGAATGGAAAGTGCTTGGTTATTTTGTTGTCATTGTAGGTTTATTATTAGCAGTAATGGCGTCTACAAATCAACATTCACACTGGACTATAGCCATTGCGTTTGTTGTGGGTGCTGTTTTAAGTGCTGTAGCTGGATACATTGGCATGAGAGCGGCTACCAAGGCAAACGTCCGGACTGCACAAGCGGCCCGAACCAGTTTAAGTAAGGCATTGAATGTTTCCTTTACAGGTGGTGCCGTCATGGGACTGGGTGTTGCGGGACTTGCCGTATTTGGTCTTGGTGGATTATACATTGTTTTAAAACAAATTTTTGCCCCGGAAGCCGGTGTTAATTCTGCCGAAATGCTCCAAACCATTGAAGTATTAACCGGGTTTTCTTTAGGTGCGGAATCTATTGCACTGTTTGCCCGTGTGGGTGGTGGTATTTATACAAAAGCAGCAGACGTAGGTGCCGACCTTGTTGGTAAAGTGGAAGCTGGAATTCCTGAAGATGATCCCCGCAACCCTGCAACCATTGCAGATAACGTAGGTGATAATGTGGGTGATGTGGCCGGTATGGGTGCCGATTTGTTTGGTTCTTATGTTGCCACCGTTTTGGCTACCATCGTTTTAGGGCAGCAAACTATAGTTATTGGTGAAGATGTTTTAGGCGGATTTTCTCCCATCATTCTCCCTATGCTGATTGCCGGTGTTGGAATCCTATTTTCAATTGTTGCAACATTTTTTGTTCGCATAAGTGATAAGGCTGGCATTAGTACAGACAATGTTCAACGAGCTTTGAACATGGGTAATTGGGGATCAATAGTGTTAACTGCCATTGCAGCGGCTGGATTGGTTTATTGGTTATTACCTGAAAATATGAGCCTTCGTGGAATTCCATTTACCAAATGGGGTGTAATGGGTGCTATCGGTGTAGGTTTATTGGTAGGAGCGCTGATGAGCATCATCACTGAATATTATACCGCTATGGGTAAAAGACCCGTAATGAGTATCATCCGACAATCATCTACAGGACATGCTACCAACGTAATTGGAGGTTTAGCCGTTGGTATGGAATCTACTTTTCTTCCCATTTTAGTGTTAGCAGGTGGTATCTGGGGTTCTTATGAATGTGCCGGTTTATACGGCGTGGCCATTGCCGCCGCAGGTATGATGGCAACCACTGCTATGCAATTAGCCATAGATGCTTTTGGCCCTATAGCCGATAATGCTGGTGGCATTGCTGAAATGAGTGAATTGCCAAAAGAAGTACGTGAAAAAACAGATATTCTGGATGCTGTTGGTAACACTACTGCAGCTACCGGAAAAGGTTTTGCCATTGCATCTGCTGCGCTGACTGCCCTGGCATTGTTCGCAGCCTTTGTAGGTGTTGCAGGTATTGAGGGAATTGATATTTATAAAGCCGATGTTCTGGCTTGTTTGTTTGTAGGTGGAATGATACCATTCATATTTTCTTCATTAGCGATCCGTGCGGTGGGTGAAGCTGCCATGGCAATGGTGGAAGAAGTTCGCCGCCAGTTCAGGGAGATTCCTGGTATTATGGAAGGAACCGGGAAACCTGAATATGATAAATGTGTTGCCATCTCTACACAAGCCTCAATCAAAAAAATGATGTTGCCTGGTGCCATTACCATCCTTTCTCCGTTGATCATTGGTTTCGTTATGGGTCCTGAGGCTTTGGGTGGATTTTTAGCCGGAGCTACGGTGAGTGGTGTTTTAATGGGTATGTTCCAGAATAATGCCGGTGGTGCCTGGGATAATGCAAAAAAATCTTTTGAAAAAGGTGTTGAAATAAATGGTGAGATGTTTTACAAAAAATCAGAACCACATAAGGCTTCTGTTACGGGTGATACTGTAGGAGATCCTTTTAAAGACACATCTGGTCCATCAATGAACATCCTGATCAAGTTAATGTCTATCGTATCATTGGTTATTGCTCCTACCCTTGCAGAAATTTATGGGACAGGGCCTGATGTAATTGATGATGAAGTAAAGTCAGAAAAGATCATTGAAGTAAAACCAATCACTAAAGTGGCTGACAATAAGACAATCGTTTTATAAAATTTATTTTATTTATATCGAAACCCCGGGCTTCGGGGTTTTCTATTTTATAATAGAGAGTGTACTTCAATAAAAACATTTATCCTTATTTTGAAATACGAACAGTATATCCATGAAGCCAGGTATTTTTATTTTTCTACTCTCTTTATTTCTTTGCTGTTCCTGCGATACAGCTACACAATCTACCCATGTATTTAATGCGCCTGTATTTTTTCCTATAAAAAAAATTGTTGATGGTGATACTTTTTGGGTCGATGATGGAACGGCTAAAGGCATTAAGATTCGGTTGATTGGGATTGATGCACCTGAATCCAGAAAATCTTTTAAAAAAGAAATGGGCGTTTATGGAAAGGAAGCAAAAATGTATTTAACGCAGTTATTAAAAGGTAAAAAAGTCAGGCTTGTTTATGATGTAGATTTATTGGATCAATATGGCAGAACATTGGCTTATGCATACCTGGAAGATGGCACATTTGTAAATGCCGATCTTATTAAAAATGGTTTTGCTATTATCCTGACCATTCCACCAAATGTAAAATTTGCTGATCATTTTTATGAATTGCAACAAGAAGCACGGACTACAAAAAAAGGTCTATGGAGCGTTTCACCATAAACCTTTTCATTATTGATCTCATTTGATCAATGCATCATGCCGGGTTCTGTTTCCTTTGTCGGCATATCAATATTTTCGATATAAGTTTTAAAATTCTCTACATCGGATCTGATCATTTTTTCAAATCCGGGAGTAAATAACCTGGCAATCCCTGCACTGATATTACGTAATGGTGGTCGATAAGAAATAACCACATCAAGCTTTGTTTGATTTAATCCAGCATCATGAAAATCAATTTTTCCTGCATTTTCAACATCTGCGCCGGGCAAAGAACTCCATCCTAATAATCGGCCAGGTTCATCTTTTACTATTTCCGCATCCCATTCAATGCTTCCAATTCCCGCGGGTCCTTTTGCTTTCCAATGTGACCGGGTTGAATCCATTTCTTTCACAGTTTCCAGGTGGTTCATAAACAAGGGCATGTTTTCTAATTTGCGCCAAAAAGTATACACTTCATCCCGTGACTTATTTACCAAAAAACTGGTACGTATGTTTATGTTCTTAACAGGATCAGGTAAATTATCTTTTCCAGCTAAGGAATATAAGGGGCAATGTCCTGTAGCACCCCTGTACAGTAAATAACCACCAGTTAATAATTTTCCCAGGCTTGGTTTTCCAATGTTGTTGAAAACCAGGAAAGCTCCCAGGCCTGCGGAAAGGATTCTTTCAGTGTTGCCAACATTCACCGTAATCTTATCATGTACATATGATTGTTCGTTTTCCATAATAATGAGATTAATTTTTAAATTTTTGTATTTTATAAATTGCAAAAACTATTCCCGCTATTGACACTGCTTTATTCTAAAATCACCACCACATTCATCCAAAAAAATTATAAATTTGAAGCTTGAAAAAAAAGATTGGCTTTTGAAACAAACTGGCATGATTCCCGTTATGTATTCCTTGGTCAATTAATCGTATAGGCCATACTTATCTTATTTTATGAAAAATCAAAAGTTCACTGGTTCTCACCTGCTCCTGTTAATAATGGCAGCTTTCATTAGTTGTAATGAATCAAAAACTGAAGAAGTTATTACCGGTACAAATGCCGAAGATTCCATTAATAGCCCGGTTACAAATGTTAAATCCAATGTTTTGGAGCATTTCGGCAGAATTAACACCGGCTTCCGGGGCAAAAATTTGTTTTAAAACAATGTATAATCCACCAAGACCAAATACGGCAAGTCCCGCAACACCCAGTCCCATGACGGCACCACCTGTAAAGGAAACATTCAATGCCTTACTTAAACTGGTTCGGGCCGCTTGTGCAGTCCGGACGTTTGCCTTGGTAGCCGCTCTCATGCCAATGTATCCAGCTACAGCACTTAAAACAGCACCCACAACAAACGCAAT
>MWWA01000109.1_pt1 | contig 25811 bp, 22 predicted proteins | sample 1047341 | NCBI WGS metagenome assembly MWWA01 (sample SAMN06349978, study PRJNA376086) | soil metagenome | isolation source: MS5-1 sample Antarctic (ecotone) soil | place: Antarctica | collected 2015-01-13
CGGGTGGTGACGAAGACCGGTGGTTGCGTCCACATTATTATCGGCGTGATGCACCACATGAAAACGCCAGAGAAACCCGAGTTTATGTTCCACTATATGAACCAGCCATCCGCCAAAAAAATCAAGTACAAGAAATGAAACCAGGATGGTTCCTAAAATGCCTGCATTGAACCAATAAACTAACCCGATTTTTTGCTGCTGGCACCAGTCGCTCAACATCACGATAAAAATGGCCAATGCAGTATGTATCAGCAAGTGCATCAATGTAAAACCTAAATTGGTCAGCGCATGTTTAAGCTTGGTTTTTTTATATTTCAGGGTTAAAAGAGGAATAGCGCCTTCAATGATCCAGAAAAGCAACAATCCGCCCACCAGAAAGGCCATTCTTTCAATGGGCCTGTTTTCAAGGTCAGAGAAGTAATTGATGATATTTTGTAAAATACCAGGTTGCATATGGATGATTGTAAACGTAAAAGTTACGAAGTAAATGATCTGGCACCAACATTTTAAGTTTTCTATAACCCGGATCAATGGTTAAAAGCGATGAGCTTAGAGCAGCACGGCAGCGTTTATGGCTGGCTTTTCCATAACTTGCCAGATCATATAATTACCATTTCAAATCAAGATCATAACACGGAAATAAAAAAGAGGTTTGTACCTCTCAAAAGCTTCAATAATTATATTGAAGCCAATATTGTATTGAAAATGCTGCAGGATGCCGGTATCAATTGCCACTTGCAGGATGAGCATGTAAATACCATTGTAAACCTTTCTGCAGGAATGAGACTGATGGTGTTTTATAGCCAGGAAGAAAGGGCCAGAAATATTTTAATTGAAGTGGAAAACGATTTTCTCCGTTCTGTTCCCTGTACAAATTGCGGTAGTAAATCCCTTGAGGTTATAATGGTTGATGTTGATATGGAACCGCATTTGGGCAGTATCCTATCCCTGCTTTCAAGGTGGTTTTCTGATGAGGGTACTATGGTAAGAATGAAACATTATGCCTGCGCAGATTGCGGCACCGTGTTCGAGGACATTCCTTTAAAAAAGGAATGATCTCACACCACAAAAAGTATTATTGCATTTTTATTGGTTCAGCATCAAAGGCATTACCAGCATCATCAATTCTTCATTTTCTTCCAGTTCCGTGGGTTTTAAAATACCCGCTTTGGTAGGCGTTGATAATTCCATTTTTACTTCATCGCTTTCTGTAGCGTTCAGCATTTCGATCAGGAATTTTGCATTAAATGCAATGGTCAGGTCCTCGCCATCATATTGACATTGCATGCGTTCATTACCTTCAAAACTGAAGTCCACATCCTGGCCGGTAAGCTGTAATTCACTACCTGAAATGCTGAGGGCAACCTGGTTGGTGCTTTTATTACTGAAGATGGCTACCCGGCGCAGGGCGCTTTGAAAATTATTTTTATCAACAGTTAATTTATATGGATTATCAGTAGGTATCACCACTTTGTAATCCGGAAAGCGGGCATCAATAAGCCGGCAGCTCATCTGGGTTGTACCATGACTAACAAATAAGTGATTGCTGTTATAATTAATAGTGATCTCATCTTCATTATCCGGTAATGCAGCTTTCAACAAACTGAGCGGTTTGCGGGGTACAATAAAAGATTCGGCTTTGGGACAACTGACATCCGTTAATTTATAACGGACAAGCCTGTGCGCATCCGTAGCTACAAACTGGATGCTTTTTTTATCCAGCTCAAAGAAAACACCGGTCATTGCAGGCCGCAGATCATCGTTACTTACAGCGAACAGGGTTTTGTTGATGGCTGTAACCAAACCCGTGGCAGTCATGTTGAAGGAAGTAGTGTCATCAGCAACTGGTTCTTTGGGAAAATTGTCAGGGTTTTCGCCCATCACTTTATACTTACCATTATCACTGGTAATTTCAATTCCGAAATTTTTATCAATCGTAAATGTAAGGGGTTGCTCAGGCAGGTTTTTTAATGAATCTAACAGGATCTTTGCTGGAATACAAACTTTACCACTGTCTTTTGCTTCAATATCCAGTTGTATCCGCATAACTGTTTCCAGGTCGGTCGCAACTACGGTCAGCCTGTTTTTTTCTACCTCAAACAAAAAATCTTCCAGAATGGGTAATACCGTATTTGCATTGATAACCCCGGCAATATGCTGCAATTGCTTTAGTAAAGTTGAGGAAGAAACAATAAATTTCATAAATGTGTTTGTTTTGATGATACCGTACCGGTTGTTCAATAGAGAAACGGTTGCGGCGAAACTACTGATTTTTAAAATACAGCGAACATCCAAACCGGGCTGGTGTATTTCTTGTTGTTAACTGTTTAGGAATCCGGGTAAATCACCATATTTCCTGGTTAGTTTCAACATAACTATCCTCTATTCATCTGTGCCATAAAAAATGCATGGTACTATTTTTATTAACTTGCATGGCCAAAAAATAATCGTATGCTGGAAAAAATTTTTGGGAGGAATAAGAAAAATACACTGGCTGACCCTGACATTAATTTTGGCAGATATTCTGATAACAACAAATCAATCGATCAGCTAACAAAATGGAAAGATGCCGAAACCCTTTTTAGGGAAAATAAAATCTTTGAATGCTTTGATGCTTTTTTTAAATATCTGAAGGATAGTGAATCAGATAATGTGATCCATGAAAGAAATGAGAAGGGAGGTAGTTTTTCTATTTACCAGGGTTCTAAGGTTGTTAAAGGTAAATATGATGATAAGACATTGCAGGCTGAAGTCTCCCTGGCCCATATGGTTTTACCCAGCGTGCCAGTAATGCGGCGTTTATTAGAACAGAATTTTCATGTGTATTACAGTCGCTATGCTTTGGATGATGAAAGACTTTGCATGCTGTTTGATACGATGCTAAATAATGCCAGCCCTGCTAAACTATATTACGGGTTAAAGGAATTAGCCACCCGTGCTGATAAGCAGGATGATCTGCTGGTGCATGATTTTACTGTTTTGAAAATGATGGAAACAGAGCACATTATTCCACTGCCAGAAAATGAAAAAGAGGTAAAATTTCAATATTTTCAGAAATGGATCAATGAATTAATTGAACTGGTAAGCTCCCTGGATATGGAAAAGTTTTCTGGTGGTATCGCCTATTTAATTTTAGCTACTTTCTTCCGTATTGATTTTTTATTAAGGCCTGAAGGAAAATTATTGCAGGAGATGGAAAAGGTCATCCAGATATATTTTAAAAAGGACGAAAAGCCTGTAGTTGAAAAAAACCGGGATATGCTGGCTGCCATTAGAAAACAGCAAAGCAAACCCACTGAAGAAATTACAACCTTCTTATTTAATGCCAAGTACGCATTTGCCATCGTACAACCGCAACCTTACAAAACAATATCCGAAACAATATCAAATGCCAATCAGAATGTAAACTGGTATCACGATAATGGTTACCCACTTATTGCCCGCCAAATTACGGAATATGGAATTTCCTATTGTCAATACGCATATAGTTTGCCAAAGCCTGTAACAGAATTTTTCCTGTTGTTTATGATGATCAATCATGATGATTATTTCAGAGCCCTTGGTTTTAAAAATGACTATTACAAGGCGGCAGAAAATAAGTTTGATAAGGAAGCAATAGAAAATAGGATGGAAGAAATAGAAAAAAACTGGAAACCAAAATATCCACGCATGGGGATCAATAAGGATCGCGTCCGGTATAATAGTTTATTGCAGTTTAATTTATCTTTTACCAAAGAACTGGAGGAACTGGATATGGATCCGGTATAAAATTTTACGGTTTATTCTCATTCATTAAAAGTTAAAGAACGTGGCTTTCGAAACAAAACGAATCATTGACAAATACCAGCCAGTCGTTATCCAGATTGCATCAAATGATGGAAACGGAACCGGCTTTTATGTGAAGGATTATGATCTTATCATCACCAATGATCACGTGGTAGAAGGCCAGGGAGAAGTTACTATAGCAGGGAAAACTTTTGATAAGCAGTTATCAAAAGTGTGGTATATCGATGCCAAGCATGACCTCGCTTTTATTGATCCGCCAAAAGGAGTAGATCTTCCGGGAATTTCTTTGGGCGATTACCGGGAAATGAAAGATGGAGATTTAGTTCTCGCAATTGGTCATCCTTTCGGTTTGAATTATTCAGCCACACAGGGAGTAATATCCAAAGTGGATCGCATCAGGGATGGATTAAAATATATCCAGATAGATGCAGCCATCAACCCGGGAAATAGCGGCGGGCCATTAGTAAATATAGAAGGTAAGGTGGTAGGTGTAAACTCTTTTATCATCCGGGGGGGTGATAACCTGGGGTTTGCATTACCGGTAAATTACCTGCAGGAGGCACTGGATATGTATCTTCCTTATAAGGGAGAAGTTAGTACCCGTTGTCATAGTTGTGGATTCCTGGTTACACCATCCAATATCGATTCAACCAAATTCTGCCCTTCCTGCGGCACGGAAATAAAACTACCACAACTGCCTGAAACAGATTTTGAACCCATTGGTGCGGCCAAAATTGTTGAATCTATTTTAACAGCGATAGGTAAAGATGTAAGACTTGCAAGAGAGGGTATTAATCATTGGAGTGTAAAAGAAGGCAGCGCCCGAATAAAAATAGTATATAATCCCAGCAACTTTTTTATCAGTGGTGATGCTTATTTATGCCAGTTACCGGCAAATTCGGAAAAAATTAAACCCCTTTACAAATACCTGCTGGAAGAAAATTTTAAAATTGATGGAATGGTATTGAGTTGTGTAAAACAAGATATCGTATTATCATGCCTGTTATATGATCAGGACCTTAAGGAAGAAGCCGGGATAGAAACCTTCCGTAACCTGTTCCAGCGTGCAGACCAATATGATGCCTGCCTTAAGGCTGAATTTGGTTGTCGTCCAAGACTGGAAGAATAAATAACTTCATGATGTACCGGAAAATATTATCCAAAGAAGAGGCCTTACAAAAGTTAAAACATTTTTGCGGTTACCAGGAACGTTGCCATAGCGAGGTTAAAGAAAAATTATACAGCCTCGGCATCAGAAAAACAGATCATGATGACCTGGTGGCAACGCTGATTGAAGAAAATTATTTGAATGAAGAACGATTTGCCATACAATTTGCTGGGGGCAGGTACAGGGTGAAAAATTGGGGCAGAAAAAAAATAATGTTTGCATTAAGAGAAAAGCAGGTTAATGATTACAGCATTAAAAAAGCACTTCAACAAATAGATGAAGCGGATTATAAAATGAAATTGAATGATCTTGTAAAGAAAAGATATGATTCTTTGAAGCATGAACAGTACCTGGTAAGAAAAAAGAAAACGATTGATTATCTTTTGCTGAAAGGCTACGAATTTTCATTGGTAACACAGGCGGTGAATAAATATTTTGAAAATAATAATTCCAAATGAGCAATACATTGACGCTTACTTTAATCCAATCTCAATTACATTGGGAAAATAAACAGGCAAACCTGGATATGTTCAGAAAAAAAATATTGGACATAGAAGGTAAAACAGAATTGGTTGTATTGCCCGAAATGTTCAGCACCGGTTTTAGCATGAATCCTGGAAAGCTTGCAGAAACAATGAACGGAGAAACGGTTCAATGGATGAAAAATTTATCTGCGGAAAAGAAAGTGATCATCACCGGTAGTGTCATCATCTCTGAGAATGATCAGTTTTATAACCGGATGATCTGGATGTTACCCAATGGGGAATATGGCTATTATGATAAACGTCATTTGTTTGCTTATGCCGGGGAGGATAAGCATTATTCGGCAGGTCATAAAAGATTTATTGCTTCAGTTAAAGGATGGCGGGTTCACCTGCAGGTTTGTTATGATCTGCGTTTTCCCGTCTGGAGCAGGCAGGTACCTGGCAATGAAGATGATGAAATCCGCACCGCGGAGTACGACTTGCTCATTTACGTAGCCAATTGGCCCGACCGCCGCCGGCATGCCTGGACAACCTTATTACAGGCCCGTGCCATAGAGAATCAATGTTTTGTTGCAGGTGTGAACCGGGTAGGAACGGATGCCAACGGCCATTATTACAGTGGGGACAGCCTGGTGGCAAATCCTTTAGGAGAACTATACTATCATAAAAAGGAGGATGAAGATGTTTTTACCATTACAATAAATAAAGAAGAAGTGGATAGTATAAGAGAGAAATTACCCTTTTGGAAAGATGGTGATCATTTCCGGTTACTGGAATTGTAATGTTGCCGGAAGTATACAGAAATTTAATTCCGGGAATCAGTGTTCTCTTTAATTAACTGCAATGCTTTTTCCATTTTATAATCCCGGCCTTGCCGGATGGCATCAACTGAAGGAAAGGCCTCTACATCGGGCTGTATTCCCCTCCCATCTTTAGCAACGTTTTTATCTATCACCAACCTGAATAAGGGTAGCCGGAATTTTATATGGGTAGCCGGTAATTTGACTTCAGGAATCAGCCATGCAGTATTTCCATAGGCACCACCACCAGTTTCTTCACCTACAAAATAAACATTAGGTTGGTGGTTGATTACCTGGGCAAACAATGTGCTGGCTGAAAAAGAATTGCCTCCTGTAAGCACATACACATTACCCCCAAAATGATTTTTCTTCCTGGGTTTGAAATAATGTTTTTCAAAATAACCAAAATGATATTTTCCATCATTTTTCTTTTTAGTCATAAACACCATAAAGAGGTGGTTGAAAAAATAATCATCGATGAGTGCGGAATAATTACTTTTTCGGTTGATGGCATACAGTGAATCAGCTACTTTAAAAGGTGCATTGCTGATATATTTTGTAAGAAGCGTTGAATTGGTCACGCTGCCACCGCCATTGCTGCGCAGATCTATAACAAGGTTTTTACTCCCATTTTTACGGATGGATCGGAACGATTTTTTTATGAATTTATGAATACCATAATTGCGGCCAAAGGAATGGAGATGCATAATGGCCGTATTATTTTCATTATCGAATGTAATATTGCGGATCATGTTCCGGCGTTCTTTCCTACTGGTTTTTTCCCTTTGTATTCTTTTTTTGTCGGCTTTTCTGGAAGTATCCCGCACGGGTATAAATGACCTGATCACTGTATCTTTTTCCGTTCCCAGACTATCCATGAATGATATTTGGATATTATGGTCTATTCCATATACTGTCCGGTAAACACTGCCAAAACCACTGCGGCTGCTCAGGGATTGTAGTTTATTAGTCAGGTTATACCCGTCTGAAGAAAGATAGCGGTTAAGTGTATCCGTTAATTCATAAAAATTTTTACCGTTGACGGATGTAATTACGGTTCCCCGTTTTAATATACTATCATGGCGATTGAGATTACTGACTACCACCATGGTGCCAGGCCAAAGTTTCAGGCTTAGCGGAAAGATGCGTAATTGAGCACTATCTTTAGACCGGCCGCCAGCAGATAACAGTGATGTGTGACCGCAATTAACACGGGCAATTACATAATTCAGGACCTGCCTGAATTCATAACCTTTCAACGAATCTTTAATTTGTTGCCGGCCCCATTTAAAATAATGATCCATACTGTCTTTCGGAGTATACCAATATAATCCCGGATGCGATTCTTCCAAAACAGATTGGAAAATATTGTAGTCCCTATTCAATTCCTGCAAAGAGAATTTTCGATCAGGTTCAAAACCGGCCTTACCTGCTACACAGCTCTGAAATATTACCATAACTATCCACAACGCCAGGGTCAACCTCATAATCACAAAAAAATTAATACTATGATTTTAAATGATTCCATCCCTGAGCGGTGATGGCAACCTTATTTCCGCCTTTGGTATGCAGCATGGCTTTTTCTTCCGCATCAACCATATAGCCTATAATCCGGATGTCTGAATTGGGTGTTAATTTTTCATATTCATCCTGCTTAATGGTAAACAAAAGCTCATAATCTTCACCACCATTCAGTGCACACATTGTTGGATCCAGTTCATTCAAACGGAAAGCAGCCTTTCTGGTTTCTTCGCCTATTGGAATTTTTTCTTCATAGAGCACACATCCCAGCTGACTTTGTTTGCAAATATGCAAAATGTCTGAACTTAATCCGTCGCTTACATCAATCATGGAAGTGGGAATAATTCCAGCCTCTGCAAAAAATTCAATAACATCCTTTCTTGCTTCTGGTCTTAGCATCCGCCCAATCAGGTATTTTTCATTTTCAAAATCAGGCTTTACTTCAGGACTTTCCAAAAAAATCTTTTTTTCTCTTTCTAATATGGTTAGTCCAAGAAAGGCAGCTCCAAGATCTCCGCTTACACAAATAAGGTCGCCTTTTTGCGCAGTACTTCTTTTTACAAATTTATCAGGGGCCACTTCGCCAATGGCAGTTACAGAAATAATAAAACCCTTTTGAGATGAAGTGGTATCACCCCCAACAAGATCCACTCCATAAGCATTGCAGGCTGCATAAACACCTTCATAAAATTCATCCATGGCCTCCAGGGAAAAACGATTACTGATAGCCACACTAAGCGTAATTTGAGTTGGTATTGCATTCATGGCATATACGTCACTGAGGTTTACAACCACACTTTTATAACCCAGATGTTTTAAAGGCGTATAAATAAGATCGAAATGAACCCCTTCAACCAGCAGGTCAGTTGTTATCACGGTTTGTCTTCCAAAATGGTCAATCACCGCTGCATCATCACCTACTGAAAGAATGGAAGAAGCATTCTGTAATTCAATGTTCTTTGTAAGGTGATCAATCAATCCAAATTCTCCTAATGAAGAAATTTCCGTCCGTTGTTCCATTATAAATTATTTTTTATGTACCTGAAAGTTTAATACATCATCATTATTATTAAACCCTTAAACCCTTCAACCCTTCAACCCTTCAACCATTCAATCATTTCCTCATGTATCAATCCGTTTGTCGCTAATATTTTTGGCTGATAAAGAGAATATTTTTCACCAATAAAATTGGTCACTTTACCTCCGGCTTCTTCAACAATAAGATATCCTGCTGCACTATCCCATGCCTGTAGCTGGTGTTCATAAAACCCTTCGAAGCGGCCGCAGGCTACCCAACAAAGATCAATTGCTGCAGATCCTAAACGCCGTACGGGAATTCCCTTGCGTATAAATTTTTCAAATAATTGCAATGGCCCATTAGGTTCATCCAGGTAAGAATACGGAAAGCCTGTTACCAGGCAGGATTTCATAACAGTTGTTTCTTTACTAACATTTATTGGGGCTCCATTTAATGAGCTGCCTGCTCCTTTTTCAGCAAAAAAAAGTTCATTTAAAAAGGGACTATATACCGCACCCATAATCATTTCTCCATCTTTTTCGATACCAATTGAAACGCAGCAAATAGGAATACCATGCGCAAAATTTACAGTACCATCTATCGGGTCAATGATCCATTTCATGTTGCTGTCCATCACAATCTCCCCGCATTCTTCACTCAGAATAAAATGATCCGGGAATTTACTTTTTATGACTTCAATGATAGCTTTTTCTGATGCATGATCCGCTTCTGTCACCAGGTTGTTGACACCTTCTTTATTCGCGATATGAAAAACAGTATTATAATAACGTTGCAGCTCAATGCCGCCTGCATGAATAGCTTCTATTAACGTATTTTTAAGCATTCGCAAAGATAATGAACCCGGTGGGAGTGTTTAATCGCTTTTAAAAATGAAATCGTTAAAAAGAGAAAAACTATTTTCGTTGCTTTCCAAAACCAGTTGCTTTTCAAATGATCCTTTCCATTGTTATTATAAATTATAATGTAAAACATTTTTTAGAGCAATGCCTGCTTACCGTAGAAAAAGCATTAAAGGATATTGAATCTGAAATAATAGTAGTGGATAATAATTCCAGGGATCATTCACTGGTATATCTTGAGCCCTATTTTCCGGAAATTAAATTTGTTAGCAATAAGGAGAATATTGGGTTTGCCAAAGCTTGTAACCAGGGCATGGCTCTTTCTTCGGGCCAATATATTCTGTTCCTGAACCCGGATTGTTTAATACCTGAAGATAGCCTGGGAACCTGTCTCCGGTTTTTTAATAATCATCCGGATGCTGGCGCAATCGGGATACGGATGCTGGATGGTCATGGATTTTTTTTAAAAGAATCCAAAAGAGCATTTCCATCACCCATCACTTCTTTTTTTAAGCTAATGGGATTTGCAAGGCTGTTCCCGCATTCAAAAATTTTTGCACGCTATCATTTGGGTCACCTTGATGCCGACAGTAACCAGGTGGTGGATGTTTTAGCCGGTGCATTTATGATGGTAAGACGGGATGTTTTGGAAACTACCGGTGGTTTTGATGAAACATTTTTTATGTATGGTGAAGATGTGGACCTCAGCTATCGCATACAAAAAGCCGGCTTTAAAAATTATTACCTGGCAGAAACGGAGGTCATACATTTTAAGGGTGAAAGCACCAAAAAAGGCAGCCTTAATTATGTACGTATGTTTTATAATGCCATGCGCATTTTTGTAAAAAAGCATTATGGTGGCAGCAAGGCGGGTGTATTTAATTTTTTTATTCACTTCGCCATTTTGTTAAGAGCAGGATTGGCAACGGTGAATCGTTTTTTACGATGGCTTGGGCTGCCTCTGATAGATGCAATCCTAATTCTATTTTCATTTATTGCTGTAAAAAAATTATGGACCGATGTAGTGCGTGTGGATATTGACTATCCGGAAGGACTATTATGGATTGCCTTTCCCGCTTTTACGGCGTTGTATTTATTGACTTCCTATTATGCAGGTTTGTATGATAAATTTTATAAGCGTTCCGAACTGGTAAGCTCATTACTCATTGCCACACTGGTATTATTATCATCTTATTCCTTATTACCGGAAGCATTTCGATTTTCAAGAGGTATTGTTTTATTCGGGTCTTTATTGGCTTTTGTGTTGCTAAGTTTTTTGCGGTGGTTTTTAATTGCCAATGGATACATTATTCGTGTGCAGGAATCAGGCCATCCGGAAGTTTTGGTTGTTGGTTCCATTTCTGAATATGAACAGGTACTGCAATTATTGGCCAACACGGATCGACGGGAAAAAGTTTTAGGGAGAGTGGCGGTAATTAAAGGGGATGCGACGGGAATTGGCAGTTGGCATACCATCGGGAAATTATTTCCCTCCGTTCCCGCCAAAGAAATTATTTTTTGCATTGGCCATATGACCATCAGGGAAATCATGCATGTTTTACCGCAAATACCTGCGCATGTCCGGATAAAATATCATGTAGCCGGAAGCCGGAGTATTGTAGGGAGTGATTCACAGAATATTTCCGGCGAATCTCTCAGTTTAGAAAATGAATATAAAATTTCATCACCGTATAATCAAAGGCTCAAACGATTGATAGACGGTTTTACCGCCCTGATATTTTTATTTAGTTTTCCGTTTCATATTATTTTTCATAAAAAGCGATGGAATTTTTTGCGAAACTGTATAGCTGTCCTTATAGGTTATAAAACATGGGTAGGCTATACCGTTAGTAATAATAGATTACCGGCGCTGAGACCTTCCGTGATAGGAAGTAATGGGGTACCTCATACACAGCAACAGCCTTTACCTGCGGAAAGTCTGCAAAAAATTGATGAATGGTATACGCGTAATTATGAACCCATCAAAGACCTGAAATTAATCGTGCAACATTATACTGAATTAGGTGGATAAATAAGCACCCACTCAACATTACGTAACTTTACACTCCTTAAAAAAATTTTTTGAAACTGAATGGCTTTAATCCCGGATATAAAACTTCCTAAATCAATTGCATCAGCGTTCTGGTTATCCCGTAAAGATGCTCGCAGTCAGCAGGAAAAGGTTCTGAAAAAATTATTGTCAAAAGCAAGATTTACCGCTTTTGGACAGCAATACCGGTTTGATGATATTTTGATGAAACAGGATCCGGTAAAACATTTTCAGCAATGGGTGCCTGTACACGATTATCAAAAGATCTATGATGAATGGTGGATACAAACACTGGATGGTGTTCCGGATGTTAGCTGGCCTGGAAAAATATATTATTATGCATTAAGTTCAGGCACTTCAGAATCAGCCAGCAAGTATATACCAGTAACAAAAGACATGTTGCGCAGCAACCGGGTAAATTATTTGCGACAGCTTCTAAGTTTAATAAGCTATGAAAAGCTTCCACGAAATGCTGTAACCAAAGGTTTCCTGATGTTAGGTGGATCCACCGACCTGCAAAAAGGAAAAGCCGGTTGGTATGCAGGTGACCTGAGTGGGATCTTAATGAAAAATAAACCTTTTTGGTTTCAGACTTTTTATAAACCTGGTGGTCGTATAGCTGCTATGAAAGATTGGAACCAAAAATTAAGTGAGATAGTGGAGAATGCACGAGAGTGGGACATTGGTTACATCGTAGGAGTACCTGCCTGGTGCCAGATGTGTATGGAAATGGTTATAGAGCATTACCAGGTAAAAAATATTCATGAAATATGGCCCAATCTCGGGTTCTTCGTTCATGGCGGCGTGGCCTTTCAACCCTATAAAAAAGGATTTGAAAAACTTTTAGGTAAACCTATTGTATATATTGAAAACTACCTGGCCAGTGAGGGATTTATAGGCTTTAAGGATAAACAACATGCAAAAGGCATCAGGCTGGTATTGAACAATAATATCTTCATGGAGTTTGTTGCTTTCGATGATAAGAATTTTAATAGCGATGGTAAGATGGTGGATAATCCTGTTACTTATCTTGTTGATGAAGTGGAAGAAGGGAAAGAATATGCTTTATTAATCAGTACCAATTCCGGTGCCTGGCGATACCTGATTGGTGATACGATACGATTTGTTGATAAGAAAAGAAGTGAAGTGGTGATCACCGGGCGAACAAAACATTTTTTAAGTTTGGTGGGAGAACATCTTAGTGTGGAAAATATGAATAAGGCCATTGAATTGGTTAGTGATGAATTGAATATTAGTATTCCGGAATTTACCGTGGTGGGATTACCGTATGAAAACTTTTTTGCCCATAAATGGTATATTGCTACCAACGATCATGTGAATGTGGATGAATTAAAACAAAAACTTGATCAGAACCTGTGCCAGTTGAATGATGATTATGCCGTGGAAAGGAACAGTGCGTTAAAAGAAATATTATTAGAAGTGCTGCCTGAAGATAGTTTTATGGAATTCATGAAATTGAAAGGAAAAATGGGAAGTCAGCATAAGTTTCCCCGCGTTTTGAAAGGGAAAATGCTGGAAGACTGGAACCGATATCTTTCCCATGCTAATAGTTAAGACATAACATATTTTAACCTCTTCTGCATTTGAGGTTTGGCTTTGATAAATATGATCTGAATGTTTGAAGCGTTGCTGAAAGGATTAACATTAGGGTTATTACTGAGTATTTCAGTTGGCCCCGTAATATTTTCTATCATCAAGCAAAGTTTAAACAATGGTCACCGGGGTGGTTTGGCATTCATCATCGGGGTATCCATAAGTGATATTGCACTTGTACTTGTCAGTAATGTATTTACGGAATTATTTACCAGCATAAACGAACACCGCCAGATTATAGGTATTGTGGGTAGCTTATTCCTGATGGGGGTGGGCGTATTTTTTTTATTCTTTAAAAAAGTAAAAGTGGATGAAGGCGGTAAACAGGTTTTTAAATTTCGCAAACGCGATTACCTTAAGATCGTTTTATCTGGTTTTTTGATGAACACGCTGAATCCCGCTGTATTTATTTTTTGGTTATCTACTTCAACCGCGTTTATCATTCATTCCATCAATGAGCGGCTTACCATTTTTATTACCTGCCTGATTTTTGTTTTTGTTGCTGATTTTGCAAAAGTGATGCTGGCACATAAAATACGCAACCGGCTAACAGTGCATAATATTCATATCATCAATCGTGTAAATGGCATAATCCTGATTTGTTTCGGTTTAGTATTATTATGGGGTTTGATATTTTATAATGAGCGATTGAACATAGCCTCTTAATTTTTCTCTTTCTTCTTCTTCATTCAAAATTCAATTGCCTATTTTGCGGCTATGAAAAGAAAGGGATTAATTCCTCGGGTATGGCGATGGTTTAAACGCATCTTTATCCTTTTATTCATAATACAACTGGTTTATATTATTGCTTTAAAATGGATATACCCGCCCCTTACCATCACACAAATTAGCAGCTTATTCCGGGGGGATGGATTGAAACGAGATTATGTTGCGAAGGATCAGATTTCATTTAATTTAAAACTCGCTGTTATCGCTTCTGAAGACCAGGCATTTCCCGATCATGGAGGTTTCGATTGGAAGAATATTAAAAAGGCAATGGAGTATAATGAGAAAAAACCGGGTCGTATTCGTGGGGGCAGTACCATCAGCCAGCAAACAGCTAAAAATGTTTTTTTGTGGCAGGGAAGAAGTTGGATCAGAAAAGGGCTGGAAGTTTATTTTACTAAAATGATCGAATGGGTGTGGGGGAAAGAAAGAATACTCGCCGTGTACCTGAATGTTATTGAAATGGGGAAAGGCGTTTTTGGCGCTGAAGCGGCTGCCCAGGCTTTTTTTAATAAGCCGGCTTCAAAATTAACACGTATAGAGGCAGCAAGAATTGCATCTGCCCTTCCGCATCCTAAAAAATATACAGTAAAGCCCTTATCAGCATATGTTTCCAAAAGGCAGCACTGGGTTATGCGACAAATGAATCAATTAAATGGGGACCCTGATATAAAAAAATTATCTGGTGTAAGTGGGAAGTGAATCATTGAACCTCCAACAGAATTTTTTCACTGTTATGAGTAGGTGGATAATCAGCTGCCTGCAGGGAAATACGAAAATAATATATTCCTTTATCAAGTTGATGATCTGCTATGATCTGCAAATTACGGGTGTTTGCTATTTGCATAGGGGTAATGCTAAGCGGGAGATCTTTTATCCATTTATTTTTTTTGAAAATACCCAACCGTATAGAAAATTTTTGCATTTCAATTTTTTGTAATGCTGACTTATGTTCGGGACTTATATGAAGGCTGGTATAAAAATTCAGTGGAGCATCCTGTTTTATAATAATAGAACGTTTTTTTAAACTGAAATGCAGGGTACTGAAAGAAACAAAGGAACTATCATATCGGTAACCAATTTTTCCAATGGGAGTATTTAAAATATTTGAAAATTTTTCACTGTTATAAATATCTGCATGGTAAACTGGTTGGTGTATTAAATCAGTCTCTACAGGCCAGTAGTTAAAATTGTTTTTTCTTTCCCGGTACCAGTTCAGCGAGAGTGTAGGTTGTCCTGTATAAAACCAGTATTTTGATGCCCTTTGATAGGAGTTATTCCATACTACAGGTAAACCATGTGTTAGCCGTTTCATTTCCTGTGGCCATTTTTTCCAGGAATGAAAACGATCCTTCATGGTTACGAAAGGTAAAATATCAACGATCATGACTAACCGTAAAAATAAAATTACAGCCACTGATAGTGGAACGGTAATATAAAGCGCTTTTTTCCAAAGGGCATTTTTCAGTATAAATGAATGGGCCAATATTGCCAAAGGAATTAAAGCTGGTGCTGTCCAGTTTGCTTCAACTCTTCCCCGAAAAGAACTCAAAAGGAAAAAAACATAAAATCCAACCAAAGTAAATTGAAGCGCCCTTATGGCAAGGTCTTTATTATTGTTCCTGAATTTAAAAGCTGCAGGAATCAGGATAATTCCCGCTATCGGGCCTGCTATTAATAATTGTCCGAAAAGATATTCAGTTGTAAAAGAAAATTTATAATCATTGACATTACTTTCCAGTAAATGGTATTTGAAACTTATAAAATCATTTTGGAATTGCCAGTATAAATGGGGAAGAAATAAAATGAAGCCAGTACCAGCCGCTAATAAAAATAATGGCCGAAACAATAGCTTTGGATTTGATAAAACAGTAAAAAAAATGACCAATATGCCATGATATTTACTATACAGGAGAAAGCACATTACGAAACCTAACAGTAATGCACTAACTGGTGTTTCGTTTTGTATAAATTTTTTATAAACCAAAAAGAAAAGAACCGTAAAAAACATAAGGGGGATATCGGGGGTAGCCATGAAACCTGCAACCTGTAGAATACCTAATGAGATTATTATGGCATAAAACAGAAGGGGATTTCTCCTATCCGTTAACTTTTCCAACAGCATAATAGTGGCCAGATTCATTAACAATGAAACCAACCTGACACCCATTTCATTTTGTAAAATAGTATAACCTGCTTTTATCATAATTGCAGTTAATGGAGGATGGTCAAAATATCCCCACGCTGGGAAAATGGAATAAACCCAGTAATAGGCTTCATCATCCTGCAATTCTGTTAAGGCAGCCTGGATTATACCTAACACAAGCCAGAGAATATAAAATATAAAGCGTTGATGTTCGATAGCAAAACGTCTCATCTATCTTAAAGTTAAACTGCCTGATTTCAACAAATTAAATAATTGTCAATCACCCTGACAGCATTATTCAACCGCTCTTTATCATCCCCGCTAATTAATGTCCAGGGTGTGGACTGGTTAACCAGGATATCCTTATAGATTTTAAATAGTTGCTGGCGGGTTTCAAGCATTGGATATTCCCGCAATTCATCCTGTATCCAAGGCAGATCAATATTGCACAGAAGATAATAATCATATTCTCTTTTTGCAATCTGCTCAAGGATCCATGGGTGGCATTTGCCAAAAACAAATTCACACCATACTTTCATCACATACATATCAGTATCTACAAAAAGTATGGATGGCAATTCAGATTGATCAGATTTTTTTTTATCAGTTGTATAACTGAGTGCCTGTAGATATTCGTCCTCCAGCCTTACCTGGCCCCGGGCTATGTTTAACAAGTCTTCATAACTATACTTATTCCCGTTTTTCAGTAAAAATTCCCTGGCAAATTCGGGTACCCACAGTGTTTTATAATGGTTGGCGAGTTGCCGGCATAACGTGCTTTTCCCCGTAGATTCAGGCCCGGTGATCACTGCTTTTTTTATGTTTGGCGATAATATCAATTTAAAAATCGTTACCCGGTTCTTACTGTATTCATTTCAAAAGGGATGGTTGCATGTTTAGTGGCCCGTTTCCGCCATTCTGCCAATCCCCAAAAGGCAAAGATCAGCAGGATAAAATAGTATACACTGGTAAATACGTATTGTTTTACAAAGTATAACGGGATGGATGCAATATTGGTTGCGATCCACCAATACCAGCTTTCTACTTTTTTGCGGGCCATAAGCCACATGGCTGTAAATGCTGTTGCTGAAGCAAATGCATCTGCCCAGGGAATGGCGCCAGGGAATTCATTTTTTAATAAACGGAGTGTTACATATAACGCAATATAAAAGGCGGCAAAAAAAAGTATTTGCTGCTGCCATTCTTTTGTAGTTGATTTTTTAATATGAACGATGTGATTTTGCCTGGCATCTTTTCGCGTCCATAGCATCCAGCCATAAATACTCATGATAGTATAATACAGATTCACAGTAGCTTCACCAAGCAGGTGTTCTTTCAGACTTAAATAAATATAAATGGTGGTATTTATAAGACCCACCGGAAAGACCAATATATTTTCTTTGCGACTGAACCAGACACTTGTAATACCGGTAATTACTGCAATGAATTCAAGTAAAGAGGTTTTTATTAATCCATCTAAGAATTGTTGAAAGATATCCTGCAAGCTATTTGGGTTTAAAAAATAATTGGCCTCAAAGATATAAGCCAGGGAAGGATGCATGTGGATTTTCTAATTGCAATAAAATTCATCAGCAATTTTCGCACATCTTTTTTAAATTATCCAATCCCGCTGTGAATTGTTTTTCCAGGTTTTTTTTCAAAAAGGGGCCAATGAGTCTCGCTGTAGGATATGGGAGTTCGCCATTATTATCCCATGTTACCCTTGTTTCATTTTCACTGATTGGTTCAAACTGCCAATTGTCCTTAGCTTTAGACTTCATGGGTTTAATAAATTCCAGGTCGAAATTAGCAGTACGGTCATCACTGGCATACAGCGTTAAACTGCCGTTACCAACTTTTTTACCATTCCATTCATATTTGTGTCCCGGTGCGCCAGCCCTTCCTGTTATTCTTTTTTGAGCAGCCGGATCCATTTGTTGCCAGGGATTCCACCTGGAATAGTTTTCAAGGTTTACTATTTTCTCTTTAATATCAGACGGTGACCTGGAGATAATCACCGATTTTTCGATCCTGTATTTATTGGGCATAAAGGCTGCCATGATCAATAATCCTACAATTAATCCGGCAAGAATATATATAATTATCATCAAAAATGGTTTATGCTAATTTACAAAACACGTTTCAATGAGTAGCCATAAAAAACGCTCCTCATAAGGAGCGTTCAGTATATATTTTTAAAAAAAATTATTCTGCTTCAGCAACTACTTCTTTCACTTCAGGAATCATTCTCTTCATCATGCCTTCAATGCCTGCCTTTAGCGTTATCATGCTGGAAGGGCATCCGCTGCAACTTCCCTGTAACATTAAGTTTACACGACCTTCTTCATAGCTTTTAAATTGTATAGCACCACCATCCATTTCTACAGCTGGTTTTACATAATTCTCAAGCAATTCTTTAATACGTTTAACCACATCATCATCATCTGCACTAACTATGTTTGAACTTTCTTTCTTACTGGCAATAATATCCTCTTCATTGATTACGGCTTTTCCCTCTTCCAGGTATTCCTTAAGAAACTGCCGAATGGCAGGTATTACATCTTCCCACTCCGTATCAGCTATTTTGGTAAGTGTAACAAAATTGCTGGCAATGAAAACTGCACGTATAAATGGAAATCCAAATAATTCAACAGCCAGCGGTGAAGGTTTTGCAGAGGCCACATCCGGAAAATCAATGCTTTTACCAGGATACAAAAGTTTATTTGCTACAAACTTCATGGTTTCCGGGTTAGGAGTCATTTCGGTGTAAATACTGATGATGGGGTTGCCTGTTTTTATCATACTTTATGTTTTGCAATGCAAATTTACCATTCTTATTGTTAAAAGGAAGCTATGTTAAGAAAGCAGTACATTTTTTTGCTTAATTCGTAAGTTGTCATGAAAAAAAGGAGCTGAAAAATTCAACTCCTTTAAAGTTTCCATGGGAAATCCTTTAAAAATTCATTTTAGCACCTAAAGTGACGTAAAATGTTTTTTTGCCATATTCACTCATGTCCGGTCGGCCCTCAACTTCAATGAGGTTTCGGGGAATTATATAGGATGGTGCTGCTGTCAATTCCAGCTTTTCAGTGGCCAATATTATAGGGACTGAAAGCTCATAGGCCAGGATATTAAATTGAGCTGACGTTTCAGTTATTTGTTCTTCATTCCCGGGTAGAAATATGAAATTATTTTTTTTAATACGGGTACTGGAAAATTGTTGTGTACCTGCATAAACATATGCTGAGGGGTCAATTGCCAAAACCTTGCCTTCACTTACCGGGAACCTGATCAAATGATCTATACCGGCTGTAGCTCCAAAATTTGATCACTAAACTTCATACACCCGGGGGATAATTAAGAAAAATGAAATTTGTGGTGATTTGTTTTTTTATTTCTTATGATTAAGGATCATAAACTTTTCAATGTTCACTAAACCGGGTTTGCCTTTATAATCCCGGGCGGAACTATAAATATAGGATTCAGGCTTATCTACCAGTAATACGCGGACGGGATTTTGATGTATGAAAGAAATTTTTTGTAAAACGCCTGCCGGATCGGTCGCCTTACAAAGTTCCGGATGATTAACATCCTGCCAAAAATGATATTTTGCCAATCGACGGGTAATATTATCCGGAGATTCAAAACGTTGCATCATCCATTTACGACGACAATCGGGTTCTTTTTCATTATCCAGTTCTGCCAGAATTTCCTTGGTTGAATAACGTTTAAGATCCCGTAAAATATAGGGCCATTGAAACTCTTCCCGGCAACGGGCAACCAGGTGTAAGTGATTGCTCATTAAACACCAGGCATATATTATTAACCCTTTCTTTTGCACAAACAGATTGAGCACATCTACAATAACGTTTTTATAGGCAGGGCGAATAAAAACATCTACCCAATCCACTACATAGAGGGTTAAATAATAACAATTTTCATTTGTGTAGTTATTTTTTTCAGCCGGCATAGAAAATATTTGACAAACATTATACCAGTATAAAATTACTGATCTGCATTATAAAGTCTGTAAACAAATACGCCAACATTTTTATAAGGAGGTACATATTCTTCAAACAACCGACTGGCTCCTGCATCATTTTTGAAAAGTTCTTCCAATGAATTCCAAAGAGGCTCCCAATGAAGATCACTCCCTTCAATCAACCGGTTATTAATAGCGTGTAACATAGGGTCGTTTACGGCCATGGCACCCATTTGTTTGGAGGCAATAATCTGAATCTCGGGGTTGGCTGAAACGATTTGTTTAATATTATTATATCCGCCGCAAGAACCTAAAACGGCCAATTTGGTATAGGGTGTCAATCTTTTTAATGTATTGCTTAAATGATAACTATGACCCCGATGCATGAGTATGGAAGGATTTATCTGGTTATCTGATAGATAATAAAACAATGAATCCTGTGCACTCAGATCCTGCTTTGATTCATAATCGAGAGGTAGATTAGCAAATATAGTCAGTGGCTGACCCTGTAAACTGGTAATGGTGGTCCATGCGGTATTGAATTCCTGTTTCCACAGCGCTGTATCCTTAAAAATGTTCATAAAACTCTTGTAGGAGTTAATGCCATCTTCATCTCCATAAAATAAAACCACTTCGTAAATAGTATCAGCATTATTCAATAAAGAACCAATACTAATATTTTCATAGTTGTAGATGCTTCGTAATTTATGGGCATCATCATTTTGTGCAATGGCATCATATGCCTGGTTCAGAATCTGGAATACACGAACGCCATGATAGATGTTCTTTTCTTTATAATTTGCCAATGATTTATTCAACTCGGCCCTGACAATGGAACCTAACTCCGGATCCTTTGAAAGCGCCAGGAAAGCATCTGCGACATTCATTACTTCGGCTATCAGTTCATCGTCATCTAAAGTATCCATATCGATTTCCGCAATAAAATAATGCAGAACCTCGCGGGCTGTTTCAACAGGCATACGTTTAAAAAAATCCATTAAAGTATTGTAATTGGCAGCTACAGATATAAATTTTCTAAACTGATCATATTCCACCATGCTAAACAATGTATCCGAAGGGCTATTCTTAATTTGTTCCATTAGCCGGCGATACAATCCCAGGTAGGTTGATGTATACATATCCTGGGCAGAACTGGTTATGATATAATATAAATCCTGTGGACGCAGATCATTTACACTGGCAAACCGAACAGCTTCTTTTTCATTATGCAAAAAATTGATCTCTTTTACATAAAAAGAAAGAGACTTGTCATTAATAGCACCCATAAGCGCTTTTTGATAAGGAGGTACTTCGGCCAATTGATTATTAGAGATCACATTGTCAACCAGCAGTTGAAAATATCTTGTTACATCGCGCCGGCTTTTCAGGATTGAATCAATGGTAATATTGTTATTGACGATTAACCCGGTAAAAGGAACAATTTCGGTGGCATTAATATTTTTGGTTAACAGGACAATTTGTTGAATGGCCGGATGTTCAATGTTGCGTACATTATTGGAAAATGTATTTTGACGCGTTTTTAAATAATCCAGTAACTCATTTGGATATTGGGATGCGTAACCTGTCAGCAATGAATCCCGGAAAATAAATTCAGGGTTACTTTCCAAAAAAGATAAAATAAACTGAGGGGAACTTTTAATACGTCGATATGTGGTAAGATTTTCCAGGTATTTTCCTGCAGGAAATTGCCAAAAACTGTTTGACAGTAATTGCAGCGTGCGCCAGTTGAGATCTTTTACAATATCTTCTACCGGATCATCATTCATTACAACCGGCAACAGCTCACGGTAAGCTTCCATTGCTGCGGGGATTTTATACACACTGAATTTTTTACGATTCAGTTCTGTTTTAAGGGATGTAATAAAAAACTGCATACTACGTGCTGCCTTCCACTTTTCTTCATTAGACAAGTCTTTATCCTTATGTATGTTTTCTTTCAATTCATCTAAATCATTCATCACAAAGCGTTCGGCCGAAGCTTTTACATTAGGATCAAAATCCAGTTGCCTGATAAATTGATTGAAATTCTTTTGTTCCTGTTCTAAAAGGTTAAATGACTGCCGTAGTTCATATGAGTTAATAGTCTTGGATTGGGAATAAATACTGAAAGGAGTTAATAAAATCACTACCAGTAAACACTTTATAAATTTTTTCATTAAACTCATCATTTATATTATTATGCCAAATGACCTTACAGATGGATAAAATCAGGAAAAGGTTGTGCTGTAGCGAATTATCTACAATGAGCCATTATGAAGGCTGACTGTAATTTGCCATTATTCATAGATCCTCAACTTAGCATAATTAAGCATGATTTTCTTTTCACCGTTATATTCAAATTTTACGGTTGCAATGGGATTATGCGCAGAACCTTCCATTTTCAGTACTTCTCCAAATCCAAATTTCTGGTGTTCTACTTTTTGCCCGGGTTGCAGGCCCGTAGTATCACTTGGGATGAAATCTGTGCTTGGAATATGTTCTATCGTTTTTTGCGGGGGATTAACCGGAAGATATGATGGTTTTTCATTTTTAGGGGGTCCATATTGTTTTTCTGCCTGTTTGGTTGAAACGGCATTAAAACCTCCTTTCATTCGGTCATGTGCAGTCCCAAAAAATGAAGCAGATCCCTGTTGATTGCGGACGCCACCACCGGCAAAACTGCGGTCCAGATATTCTTCGGGCAATTCATTGATAAAACGACTCGGATCATTCTGTACCAGTTGTCCGAATTTATAACGGGTATTGGCATAGGTTATCCAAAGTCGTTGCTTAGCCCGGGTGATGACCACATAAAACAACCTTCTTTCTTCTTCAAGCTCCTCACGGGTATTAATGCTCATGGCGTTTGGAAAAAGCAATTCTTCCAATCCGCAAGCGAATACACAACCGAATTCCAGGCCTTTTGCCGCGTGGATGGTCATCAGTTTTACGGTATCTGCATTAGGGTCTTTTTCATCCGCATCTGTCAGCAGGCTGATCTGTTGCAGGTAAGCACCAAGGCTTTTATCTCCCACTTCCCCACTCTCAGTATTAGATGGCGTTTCAGTAAATTCTTTAATAGAATTCAATAATTCCTGTATGTTTTCATATCGCTGAATTGCATCATCTCCTTCAGCTCTTCTTTCAAAAAGGTCTTTTACCAGGCCTGATTGTTTCCCGGTTAAGAAAGCAACATCGTAAGCATTTTTCTTTTTCAGCTCGCTCTGCAACATTTTAATCAGGGTAACAAAATTTCCAATGGTTTCTAAAGTTCCTGCACGATATCCATACTTGGCAGCCTGCTCCAGGACCTGCCACATGCTGATATCATTGTCGTTAGCAGCCAGGACCGCTTTATCAACCGAGGTTTTTCCAATGCCTCTGGCTGGATAATTAATGATGCGCTTTAATGCTTCTTCATCGTTGGGATTTACAATTACACGCAGATACGCCAGAATGTCCTTTATTTCTTTCCGTTGATAAAAGCTGATACCTCCATAAATGGTATAGCCGATATTCATTCGGCGCAGGCTTTCCTCAAAGGCACGGCTCTGTGCATTGGTTCGGTACAGTATGGCAAAATCCCGGTTGTAAAAATGATTGCGTAGTTTTTGTTCCTGGATGGTGTCCGCTACAAACTTACCTTCTTCATTATCGGTCATCGTTCTTACCAGTTTGATCTTTTCTCCCTGGGCATTATTCGTCCATAATTCTTTTGGAATCTGGCTTTTATTATTACTTATAACTTCATTGGCAACATTCAGAATGCTTTGGGTACTCCGATAATTTTGTTCAAGTTTCACCAGCTTTACATCATCATAATCTTTTTGAAATTGAAGAATGTTTTGAATAGTGGCTCCCCTGAAACTATAAATGCTCTGCGCATCATCTCCCACTACACAAACATTTTCATGCATGGCACCCAGAAGTTTTATTATTTCATACTGAGCAGGGTTTGTATCCTGGTATTCATCAATTAAAATGTATTGAAATTTATGCTGGTACTTACTTAATGCATCCGGAAAGTGTTTCAATAATTCGTAAAACTTCAATAACAGGTCATCGAAATCCATAGCACCATTTTTATAACAACGTCTGGCATATGCTGCATAGATCTGTGAAATTGCCGGTCGGTTGCTGCGCATATCCTCCTGTTGAATATAATAATCTGTGGCATATTCAGCTGGGGATACCAGGGCATTTTTGGCTGATGAAATTCGGTTGTAAACAATATTTGCTTTATAATGCTTATCATCCAGGTTTAATTCATTCACCACTGTTTTAACAACTGATTTTGCATCATCGGTATCATAAATAGTGAAGTTGGAAGGATAGCCCATCCGCGGTGCTTCGCTGCGTAAAATACGGGCAAAAACACTGTGGAATGTTCCGATGTATAAATTGCGGGCTTCATTGTTTCCTAATATATGTTCCACTCTTTCCTTCATTTCTTTCGCCGCCTTATTGGTAAAAGTGAGGGCAAGAATATTAAAGGAATCAACCTGGTGGGCCGCCATCAGGTGAGCGATGCGGGTAGTCAAAACTTTTGTTTTTCCACTCCCGGCACCGGCCACAATCATTATAGGTCCATCTTTGTATAATGCGGCTTCCCGCTGCTTTTCATTTAATCCACTTAAATAATCATTCATAATTAAAATCAATCTGCGCTTAATGTAAACGGGTAAGTCTGCAAGTTACCACGTTCGGCCGAGGTGCTGAAGGAGTTTTATAAAAGCGACCTGTTTTTTTGAAAGGTTTTTGATGATTAGCGTTAAGATCCACATTATTTCACTGCGCTCCTTTCAAATGATAAAAAGGAGGTATGTAACGCAGTAGTAATTTGTCCGGCGTTGCCGCTCCCGATTATCTTATCATTTACCCTTGTAACAGGTAAAATTCTTTTGGTTGTGCTGGTCATGAATAATTCTGCGGCATTATTAATTTCATCCAGGGTAATATCCTTAATAATCACAGGTAATTCTCCAGCTGCCAGTTCCAATACTTTTTTTCGGGTGATGCCTTCCAGGATATTTTTTTGATTGGTGATAAGTTCTCCATCTTTACTGATAACAAATAAATTCGATCTTGGAAATTCTGTTACAATATTAATCTTATAGTATAGAACATCAGAGGCTTGCTGTTCTTTCACTTTTTGTTGCAGCCAGACGCCCATAAGATAATTGATCGATTTAATTTCCGGCAGGTCGCGCTGGTATTCATATGTGATCACTTTGATGCCTTCTTTTATATTTTCTTCCGGAGGTGTTGCCAATTTTTGTTGTGTGATAATAAGATTAGCTGTGGCAGGTTCGTATCCACTTTGAGAATAACCACCGGTCATGGTCATGCGAATACCAGAAACCGCCAATTTGTTTTCTTCAATCAATTGCCGGATAATATCCTTTACCTGCTGCCTGCTATACGTATTATTTAGTCGCAGTAATTCAATGGATTTAAAAAATCTCTCCAGGTAATCATCTAAAAATAAGGGCTTAAAATCCAGCGTTCGAAAAAAATCAAATGCCGCATAGCCACGCTGTATGGAAAGATCACTAACATGCAACAGTGCCTTTTCTTCATCTGTATATTGCCCGTTGATGAATGCTACCATTTATTGAGTGGGTTTAAATTTTTTTAAAAGCGGGATCACTTTAT
>MWWA01000110.1_pt1 | contig 25541 bp, 23 predicted proteins | sample 1047341 | NCBI WGS metagenome assembly MWWA01 (sample SAMN06349978, study PRJNA376086) | soil metagenome | isolation source: MS5-1 sample Antarctic (ecotone) soil | place: Antarctica | collected 2015-01-13
GTTGAACAGTTGTTTATCTGGCCTCCGTGCTAACTCCGTGCTCTCTGTGCCTCCGTGGTTATTGTATTTGCATCTCTTTTATTTGCGTCTTTACGGCAAAAACCCCGCTGTTCCATCAGGGGGATAAAACATTTTTAAGAAGGGCTGGTAAATTCCTAATTTTACTTCATGGGTCAGTACAGTATGGGCGATGCCATCAGGCAGTATTTACAGCAAAGCCGCCTCAGGGGTGATATACAGGCATTGCAGGTTGCAGATGTTTGGGAAAAAGTAATGGGGAAAACCATAGCCCGTTATACCGAAAATTTAAAAGTGATCCACCGCACTTTATACATCACCACAAATGTTGCTCCCTTGAAACAGGAATTGATCTACCAGAAAGAACAAATAAAGCAACGCGTTAACGAGGCTCTGGGAGAAAAACTGATCGACCAGGTTGTCGTTCAATAGTTCCAGGGATAGCCATGCCGCTGGCTGGCAGGACCTTCAAAGGTAGCGCGGCGTATGGTCAGTGCTTCCTGCATGATATCATGGGAAGAAACCACCCCTTTAAAATTAAAACTGTCGAATACCACAATGTGCCTGGAGGTAAATCTTTCCATCATCTGCATACAATGCTCCAGCGAATCTTGCGGAGTGGCTACCGGTAATGTACGGTTCATGAAATCCTTTACAGGAATCCTGTTTAAAGGCTTATTTGCAAAAAGCACCTTGCCTGCTATATCATGCCCGGTAAGAAGTCCCATAAATTTTTCTTCTTCCAGCACAATCAGGTAATCTACATTCTCACACGACATTTTGTAAAGCGCATCGCTCACTTTACACTCAGGGTCAATTTTGTTAAACTGGGGATACTTTCTATCCAATACATCAGCAATCGTTTCCATAAAAAAAATTTGGATGAACAAAATGGTGATCTACTGGTGGCTTGTAATTAAAAATAAGTTTTTTTCTGCTTTGGAATTTTTTTTTGCTGGTTATTTTACCCTTACCCTGGGATCGATCATTCCGTATAAAATATCAGCCAGGATATTTATGATGATGAAAAAACATGCAGACACCAGTACAGACCCCATGACTACCGGAAAATCCAGTTTTTCCAGAGCCTCTACGGTTACTTTACCTATCCCCTTCCAGCCGAAAATATATTCAATAAAAAATGCACCTGCGAGCAACTCCGCAAACCAACCGGTAATGGCGGTGATCACCGGGTTCAGTGCATTCCGGAGTCCATGTCTGATCACCACATTCTTTTTGCTCAGTCCTTTTGCATAGGCTGTCCGGATATAATCCTGGTCTAATACATCCAGCATCGAACTCCTTGTAAGTTGAGTAATGATGGCAAGTGGACGGATACCTAAGGTTAGCGCAGGCAGCAGCAGGTTCTGAAGTGTAAGCCGCCTGTTGCCTTCTTCATCGATGTCGAACCAGCTGCCGGTTAAATGCAGCCCCGTCCAGTCGCTCCATACAAATCCAAAAAGGTAAGCGATGATGATGCCCATAAAAAAAGAGGGCGCAGAAATGCCAATGATACTCGAAAAAACAGCAGTCGTATCCATCCAGCTGTTTTGTTTTACGGCTGCGATCACACCAAGTGGAATGCCAATAAAAACAGCAATCAACATGGCTGCAAAGGCAAGCATTAATGTTCCAGGCAATGCTTCCAGCAATACATCGCTGACTGCTTTTTTGGTTTGATAGGATTTCCGGAGGTAAGGAAATTTTAATCCCAGTTTTGTATCCCCCCCTATAAAAATTCCATTCAAATCTTTATCGGCAATATCTTTTTTATCATGAATGGCAATTGGAGAAACATCATTCAGGTATAAGAAAAACTGCTTCCATTTAGGCTGATCGAGGTAAAGTTCTTTCCTGATATTTTCCTGTGTAGCCGCGTCACCGGACTGGCCCATCACCAGGCGTGCGGGATCGCCAAATCCCTGGAATAATACAAACACCAGTACTACAACGCCCAGCAGAACCAGTATTCCGTAAAATATCTTCCGAAGGATGTAGGTGATCACATGGATTATTTAATATTGGTTCCTGTTAATTTCTTATTCACTGCGTCAAAACCATTTTGGCTGTATTTTTCTTTAATGGTTCCGGCCTCAAGGTAATAGATCGTAGGTTCTGTTCTTGCTGCGGTTCGAACAATGGTAAAATCAGCATTAAAAAACTGAATGCTGGCTGCATCTGCGTCAAACAATTTTATGGCATCTGCGGAAGCCGGTGTTGCAAGGTAAACGGGAATGCCCTTTGTTTTTGCCTGTTGTGAAAGCAGGTTGAGTTTACCAGTCCATGAAGGCGCTTTCAGATCCTGTGCGAAAACAAGAATCGCAGCAGGTTGTGCCAATACGATTTTAGTTGAATCTTCCCCGGTTATTCCCGACAAAGAAAAATTTTTGATCGCCGGTTCAGCATTTCCTTTTCTTACCAGTTTATCGATCCTGTCAATAAATTTATAGGTTTCCAGGTCAGCAGGAAGTTCTTCTGGTGCAAACTCAAATTGCTTCCCTTCTTTTTCATAAATAAATTTCATGGCAAAACTGTCCGGAACCGAACCTGGTGGTGGCAGCATCTGTTGTGTAATGTTATTTCCTTTTTTAAAAGGAAGACAATCTGCTAAAGGAAGGTAATTCAAAACATACCACTGCAATAAAAGACTAAAAAAAAGCGAGAGGGCAAGGATCAATTTCCTTTTTGCTGCCGAAAAAGCGGGAACAATATAGCGTCTTCCAAATAAAAGGAAAATGATCATCACCAGCAGCAGCAAATCTTTTATAAAAGAAGTGAGGGGTGTAATCGGGAGACAATCACCAAAGCATCCGCAATTGGTGAACTTGCCGGATAAAAAGGCATAACCTGTAAGGAAAGTAAAGAAAATGATCAGGATGAGAAGGAGCCATAAAAAAAAGTTTTTCATGAACCCAAGTAAAATGGCAACACCTGCAATGATTTCGAGGGTGATCATCATTACAGAAAGAAAAAGGGAATGGTCGTGTAAAAAACTGTACAGCGCCATCAGTGGCGATTTCAGGAAAAAACTTCCGGCAGAAAGTTCTGCATTCCAGAGTTCAAAAAATTCCTGCATCTTGTAGCTCAATCCCATCGGATCGTTTGCCTTTACAAGGCCGGAAACAATAAACAGTACTCCTACAAAGATTTGTACAATTTTAATGGCGGTTTTCATTTTGTGCGGGATTTCAGAAGTATCAATGCAAAAACTGCATAGTTGATCATGTCGTAATAATTGGCATCCAGGCCTTCGCTTACCAGGGTTTTGCCTTTATTGGAAAGGATCTGCTTCATGCGTTGCAATTTCATTAAAATAAGATCTGTCAGGCTTTCCTGGCTCATTTGCCTCCAGGCCTCTCCATAATCATGGTTTTTATTTTCCATTAAACCTTTAGCCCTGGTAAAATAATCATGGTACATTTTCACTGCAAAATCGTGTTCCAGTTCTTCGGGATCGTTTTCCTGCAGTTTCAGTTGAATCAGTCCAATAATGGAATAATTAATGATGCCTTTAAATTCCGAAGTAATATCGTCAGCTATTTTTTGTGCACCTTTCTCCTGGATGGTGCGGATGCGCTGGGCTTTTATATATACCTGGTCAATTATGGAAATAGTTCTTAACACCCTCCATGCCGTTCCATAATCTTTTGTCTTTTTACTGAAAACATCCTCACATTCCCTGATCACATCTTCATATTGCTGGTTGGTGTGCTGCATTCATTCAATTTATCTACATTAGCTTCAAAAGTAATAAACAACAACAAATGTTCACCCTTAATTGTAAAGGAAAGCTGCTGACGATAGAGGAGCCTGTGGTGATGGGCATTATCAATTCCACCCCTGATTCTTTTTACCAGGGAAGCAGGAAACAATCTGTGGATGAAGTATTATTCACTGCTGAAAAAATGATCGGCGAAGGTGTCACCATTCTTGATGTTGGTGGACAAAGTACACGCCCCGGCAGCGCGCAGGTAAGCGAAGACGAAGAATTGAAAAGGGTCATTCCTTCAATTGAAATGCTGGCCCGGACATTTCCAGGGCAGATCATTTCCGTAGATAGTTTTTATTCCACCGTGGCCAAACATGCCATAGAAGCTGGTGCTTCCATTATTAATGACGTCAGTGGCGGAGGTATTGATCGTAACATGTTTCAAACCATAGCCGACTTGCAGGTTCCTTATGTGCTCATGCATATAAGAGGGAAACCAGCAACCATGCAATCGAATCCTTTCTACGAAAATGTGGTCACTGAGGTTTTTGACCAGCTGAATTTTCAGGTGGATCAATTAAGAAAACTGGGCGTGCATGATATCATTATAGATCCCGGTTTCGGTTTTGGTAAAACCATTGCGCATAATTTCAGGCTGCTCAATGATCTTTTGTTTTTTAGAAAGCTGGGGCTCCCGTTAATGGCCGGACTCTCAAGAAAAGCAACCGTGTATAAAACACTGGACTGTCTTCCTGAAGAAGCACTGAATGGAACCACGGTCATTCATACAATTGCTTTAATGCAGGGCGCCGACATTTTGAGGGCACATGATGTTAAGGAAGCCATGGAAGCTATTAAGATGGTAACGGCATATAAAAAAGAAAAAGAGCAGCCAGGGCTGCTCTAATACTATTTTCAAGTTAATGTGATTAGTACGGGTAGTTTTGACAGGATGGATCTCGAAGGATAATGGAATAAAAACGGGACCGCAAATCAAAAGTACACACGAGGTGAAATGCAAATATCGTCAATTATTAATGATTATGGCCGTCACCTTCGTAATGTTGTGATTGTTGCTGCTGCTGTTGAGGAGGTGTATCTGAAATTTCCAGGAGCTCAATATCAAAAATTAAATTTTCATTAGGTCCGATCTTAGGTCCGCTGCCGGGAGGTCCGTATCCAAGTCTTGATGGAATGTATAAAGTGGCCTTTCCACCTTTTGCAAGCTGTTTGATACCATCTTCAAATCCTTTGATCGAATTTCCTGTTCCGATCTGCATGGGAAACTCACCTGAATCAAAAGCCACACCATTTAAAGTTTTTCCTGCATATTTTACACGAACAAATTGTCCGGGTGCAGGTTTGGGTCCCTGTCCTTCATTCTGAACATTCATGTACACGCCCCATTCCGTTTTTCTGGTCTGGATGTTATTCTTAGAAAGATAAGCATCAATAAGCCTGTTGTCTATCTGCATCTGGTTAGAGGTGGCGGTGTCGCTGCGAAAGCGTTCCAGTCCTTCTTTTTCCATTTCTGCTGCTTGTGCCATCCGGTCTTTTGCCACCGCTGCAGAAGCTTCCTCCAATGTTTTATACACTTCGGTCACACGAATGGTGGTGACCAACTCTTCGCCTTTTTTAAAGGTTTTTCCAGCCATTTCCGGGCTTTGGGCAATCAGCGAATCCGTCACCTGAACAATATATACGCTGTCACCCTTTCTCAGTTTCGGAAGGATCTCCATAATGTTTCCACCAATGTCTGAATAATTCACTCCCTGTGGAGGTGTTGGTTGCACCTGCAGGTATTGAGGCTGATTTTTTTCATAAGAACTGAAGAGAACCGTATCCTTTGTGCTCTGGATCACTTCAAACTTTACATAATAGTTAGGCAGAATCGAATCACCCTTATTGTCTGTAAAGATTTTATAAGGAAGTCCGGAACTTGTTTTTTGAAATTCAACTTTATTACATCCTGCAGCAAAAACGACTGCAAGTGTTAAACTCAAAAGATTTTTAAGAGATCGCATTTTTTATTTTTTATTGTAATAGAGAACTGTTTTCTTTTACTGCCTGTTTAAATTTCAGCACAGTTTCCTGCAAAGAAACATCATCGCTGCCTCCTGCTGCATTGAAATGGCCACCGCCTTTAAAATACCGCCGTGCAAATGTATTGCAATCAAAATCACCCTTACTTCGGAACGACCATTTTCTTTCTTCATCACGATCAATCACACAACCTACCAGCTTGATACCTTTTATGGAGAGCGGGTAATTTACCAATCCTTCCGTATCGCCGGTTTTGATTTCATATTTCAACAATTCCTGTTTGCTGATATAGATCAGGGCCGTGTTCAATTGATAATCCACCTCCATCCTGTTCACCAGCACATGACCAAGAAAGCGTAAACGGTTTTCAAGAAAATTATCATACAGCGCTTCGTGTACTTTAATATGATCCAGTCCGCACTCTTTTAAAGCTGCTACCATATAATGCACGTTGGCGGAGGTGGAAGAAAAACGGAACGATCCTGTATCCGCCACTACCCCTGCATATAAACATTCAGAAATTTCCGTATTGATCTTTTCTTTATGTCCTGATGCAACAATAAAGTCATAAACCATTTCGCAGGTGGAGCTTTTAGTAGTATCAGAAGTACCAAAGTCAAAGGCCGCTGCGTCAGGCTCCTGGTGATGGTCGATCAGGATTTTTGTGCAGGTAATCGCGGCCAGTTTTGGCGCCATTGACCTGGTGCGGTTAAAATGATTGTGATCGAGACAGAAAAGCCATTCGGCCTCGTCGAGCAGCTGGTCGGCTTCTGTTCGGTTCAATTCGTATTCAATAACGCCGGCCGTTCCTTCCATCCAGTTCAGCCATTTTGCCCAATTTGTGGGCGATATCACCGAAATTTCATGGCCAAACTGTTTTAGAAAATGATATAAACCCAGGGCGGAGCCCATGGCATCAGCATCCGGCTTCTGGTGCATGGTGATCACTACCTTTTTCTTTTCCTCTAAAAGGCTGTAAAAATTCTTGATTGGCTGCATAAAAGAGCCGCAAAAGTAGGGCAAAGTTTCAAGTTTTATAAAAATGGCCTGTTTAACCCTAAGTTAAATACCCATTTGCCGCGATTTAATGGAATGGCTTGCATTTTGTAATCTATTGTAAAAATGAGTGATTATGAAAAATCAAAACAAGCAACAGAAAGAAAATAAAGAGCAGCAGGAAACGAAAAAATCTGGTGACAGCAAATTCATCAATGCCAATGAACATAGGGCAAACGATCCACATGCAGACCGAAGTGCCAAGACTTCAAGAAAAGGCGCGGGTCAGCAACAAGGGTCAAGCGGTAGCCCGATAAACTCCTGATCAGGTAACTCCCGTACGGGAGTTTTTCTTTGTGGTGATCCATCCAGATTTTAATTATTTCAATCGGTTATCTTTGCGGGCAAAATTGAAAAAAAGAATAATGAAGAACAGAACATTTACCATGATCAAGCCTGATGCCATGAAAAACGGGCATGCGGGTGCTATTTTGGATAAGATTATTAAAGCAGGTTTTCGTATAGTGGCATTAAAGCAACTACAACTTTCGAAAGAAAAAGCGGGTACTTTTTACGAGGTACATAAAGAAAGGCCTTTCTATGGTGAACTGGTAGATTTTATGAGCAGTGGACTGATCATTGCGGCGATTCTTGAAAAAGAGAATGCTGTTGCTGAATTCAGAACCTTAATTGGCGCTACGGATCCTTCAAAGGCTGATGAGGGTACGATCAGAAAATTGTTTGCTACTTCTATGGGTGAGAATGCGGTTCACGGAAGTGACAGTGATGAAAATGCGCAGATCGAGGGAAGCTTTTTCTTTTCCGGGCTGGAACAGTATTAATTAAATAAAAAAAATATTCACCGTGGCGGGCTATGTACCGCTGCGGTTAAGCAATCTTCTGAACATTTTTTGCCGCGAAGGCGCTAACTCCGGAATGCAAATACAATAACCACGGAGACACGGAGGGCACAGAGGAACACGGAGGTCAGATACACAACCATTCAACCATTATTCAACTACTGTTCAACCACAGTTCAACCATCAACCTCCCTCCCTAAATAACTCTTTTCCTGATCATTTCATTCTTCACCGGTTCCACTTTATAACCTGCTTTTCTTAAAAGGTTAATCAGACCCTTTTCACCGGGTAAATGGCCGGCGCCTACAGCAACCACCAATGATTTACCCTGCATGAGGAGTTTTAACTGATTTGCCCAGTTGATGTTCCTGTTGTACAATAAAATATCGGTGAAACTGCCGATGCCTATATCTTCACTTTTTGTGATCTCTTCCATCAGCGATAATTGCTGTTTTCTATAGGCATCTGTAATTTTTTCCATTTCCTTGCCACTCTCTTTTCCGTCTTCTTCTACCATTCTTAACAGTTGCTTTGCCTGGAACCCATAAGGAATACTATCAAATATGCTCATCTGGTATTGCATGGTTTCAATACCTTTTATTTTTACTCCATTTGATTTAGCTTCTTTCATTACCAGTTGCTCCATGGATATCATGTTACTGCAACTGCTCTCCCCCTGTTGCTGCATAATAAGCGACGCAGCAAGTAAGGGTTTATAAGTTTCCAGCATTGCGAAAGGGAGCAGGGAAGATTTTGTTGTAAAAAAAGTTTTCACTTTTTCATATTCTTCTTTGCTTAAAAGTTGCTCAAGTGTGGTATCATTACGCATTTTCATTTTGGTCATGGCGCCCATCATTTCCATGATATTATCCATGTCGAGTTCGAGGTAAACATTATCCGCACCTTTAATCGCTTTGGTCAAACTATCACTTAACACAATATCATCCGCACAGATCAGGTGCATGGTTCCAAACAGATAACTGGGTTTTTGAAGATCTCCTCCGCTGATTTTCCAGAGCAGGGTATTCTCAGAAGGATCAGAATTTTTGATAGTTGGTTTTTTCTTTGGAGACTGGGCAAAGGCCATCATTTCCACCATCACCAACAATCCTAACAGCATCATTTTTCTCATAGAAGGCAATTTACATGCAATGGCCTGAAAATTCTGATACAGGCTGAATAAATAAGGAAATATTAGAGAATTGAACTCATGTACGGTAAGGAGAATTAATAATACACTTCTGACCAGTACCTTGAAAAACGGGTGCCCCATTGCACCTCCCATTCAGAAGGATCAACAGGCATCCCCATGGCCTGCTTAACGGCAAGGAGTGGAAGATTGATCCCTGCACCCAGTCCGGCAACAATGGTTCCCTGTACGCGGGGGTTGATCTCCAGCAGCAGGGCAGCTCCTGCTTCATTTCTTTTAACCTGAATGCCAATATTTCCATGAAGGTTAAGCGCAGAAATAATTTGTTTACAATAGTCTATTATCGGCTCATCCTTCACAAATTCCCCTGCGACGCTGATTCCATTGATCATTTTTATTCTTAACCTGGGTACTATCAGCAGCGCCTTCCCATTATCTGCGAGGCAGTCCACCGAATATTCATCACCCGGCAAATACGCTGATACCAGTAATTCAGGAAATTTTCCTGAAGAAAGTATTTTAAGTGCATGGGCATAAGTGATGAAAAGATTATAAGGTTTCTGATCGAACAATTGTTCAATTTCATTGATGGAATCCGAAACAATGCGCACACCACGGCTTCCATTGGATACAGAAGGTTTGAAACAAAAAGATCTTTGAGGATGACCCAGTTCAAAAGCGGCATGAATGAATGCTTCCGTATTATGGATCACAAAGAATTCAGGTAATGCAATTCCTTTTTTCTGCAGAAATTGATAACAGGCTGATTTATTATTGGCAATTTCAATGGCATCAAAAGATGATACCAGCACCTTTATTCCTGCAGCATCAAATTTTTCCTTGTGTTCTGCCAGAGAACAAAGTTCTTTTGTTACAAGTGGCAGGATCAAATGAACATCATCACGAATGCAGGTTTCAAATATCGCATCAATGAAATTTGGATCTGATGCGTATGGTAGTTTCAGAAAGGATTTATTTAAAAACCTGCCCACTGCATGTTCATCCGCATCTGCAACCGTCAGTTTTATTTGTGCATCCTGCTGGAGGCAACGAATGATTCCTGCAGCTCCGGGCGCACCCGCCCCGGTCATTAATATATGCAGTGGATCAGGCAAGTCCTACTATTGAAGATTGAAGGGGAAGGTTCGACAAAAATGCTTCATACTGATTTTCCAGTTTCCTGAAAGTTACCGTTCTTACCCGTTTATTTTTTAGAAATAATAAAACCTGTGTCTCAAGCCCATTGGCATCTTCTTTAACTTCCACTGCTGCAATATTTTCAAGCGGGATCCTTTTACTGAAACTTGTTTTAAAGATCAATTTATAAAGTGAAGGGAGTCTGTCAATTGTCCAAATGCCATAAAGAACCAGGTGGGTATAAAACCTGAAAGGTTCATAACTCATAAAAAATACCAGGATGAGCAAAACTACCGGTAAACCGTTCCAGGTGATTCTTGCAAAACCAGTTTCCTGAAAATAAACTTTCCTGTTCTTTATGAACAGCACATTGTATTCCAATTCTATACTCCCTTTTGAAGTAATGAATTTCTTTTTCACTGTTTTTTTTATTCAAATTTAACCAACAACAGCTTCTTCTCCATAGATCTGTCCTTTAAATTTCAACGAAGGCGATGGAACAAATGCTCCGAGACCAAGTGCTTCCCATTTGGCATCCACCGAACGTATGGTGGCTTCATCAGAAACAATGATATTTGGCCAGTCGCGCTGGAAATTGTCAAATTCTTTTGTTTTAATGGTTCCATCCAGCCCCATGCAGGTAAACATTTTGGAAGGATCCTGTGTGGAAGCTCTCTGAACAAGTTCCTGGTCTCTTTTAGGATCCAGGTTATTGCAAAAACGCCAGAGTGCTACGGTTAAATCGTTTGCATCAACTGTATGTTCCACATACAAGATCATCTTTACGCCTTCAACGCCTGGGTAGTTGCAAATTTGGCGGTGTAGTTCCTTTACATGTCCCTTGCGTTTTTTCTTTACAGAAATGATCAGGACAGGAATTTGTTTTCCGATGAGTGAAATATTAATGGAATGGATCTCCGGAAATTGCTGTTGCATTTGCAGGAGTTCGTGTGGTGATTGCACTGTAAGATCCGGATCATCATTTTTTTCTTCTTCAAACTTATGTGTTCCATCAATGCACATCTTTCCGCCAAAACCCATTTTGCTGCAACTGTGATCCAGTACATCCATGGGTCCCTGTGAAAAATAAATATCCATTGCAGGATCGAGGTTTTTAAATACATAACGGGCCAGGTCCTCGTAATGCTGAATGCGCACACCCTCGTCAGCAATCACCAGTATTTTATTGAACATCATTTGTCCAGCGCCCCACATGGCATTCATTACTTTTTGTCCCTGACCGGCGAAATCCTTTTTTATCTGTGCAATGACCAGGTTATGAAAAACACCTTCAACTGGCATATCCATATCCATGATCTCCGGGATCATGGTCATTTTCATGGGTGCAAGAAAAATGCGTTCAGTGGCCTTTCCCAGCCAGGCGTCTTCCTGTGGCGGAATACCAACAATGGTTGCCGGATACACGGGATTTTTTTTATGGGTGATGCAGGTGATGTGAAACCTTGGGTACCAGTCGGGCAAAGAATAATATCCGGTATGATCACCAAAAGGTCCTTCCCATATCAGTTCATCATCCGGATCAACAAAACCTTCAATGATAAAATCTGCATCCGCCGGCACTTCAATATCGGGTTGTGTGATACATTTTACCAGCTCCACTTTTTTCTTTCTCAGAAAACCCGCCAGCATGTATTCATCTACATTTTCCGGAAGTGGTGCGGTTGCGGAATAAGCATACACCGGATCGCCACCCAGCGCTACGGCCACCGGCATTCTTTTGCCCAGTTTTTTATATTCATTAAAATGTTTCGCAGAAACTTTATGTTTATGCCAATGCATTCCGGTGAGCTGGGGCCCGAATACCTGCATGCGGTACATGCCTACATTGCGGCTGTTGTTATTCGGATCTTTGGTATGAATGATCGGTAGTGTTACAAATGGTCCGCCATCCTTTGGCCAGCACGTAATTACGGGCAGTTTGGTGATATCGGGTTCAGGAAGAATTACCTGCTGGCATTCGCCACGCCCTGATTTAACTTTGGGCATCCAGCTGGCAAATTGACCAAGCTTTGGTAACAGCTTTAATTTATCAAGAATATTTTCTTTGGGTGCAGCAAGCATTTGAAAAAGCGATTCAATTTCTGCCGCTACATCATCCAGCCGGTTAACGCCCAATGCAAGACACATCCTTTTTTCGCTGCCGTAAGCATTCATCAGTACAGGAAAATCATATCCTGTATTTTCAAATAAAAGGGCCTTACCTCCACCAGCGGTTTTGCTGATTCGATCGGTGATCTCTGCAATTTCAAGATGGGGATCTACAAAAGTTGTAATGCGCACCAGTTCGTTGTGCGTTGCTAAACGGTCTATGAATTCCTGTTGATTTTTATACGCCATGGGTTACAAAAGTATTAACCCACGAGCAGTAAAAATGTTTAAAATGTAACCTTAGGACATCCATAACCTTTATCTCCACCACCATTACCTAACTGAAAGCTCAGGTGCAAACCTGTGAAGTAATAATAATCTTTGTATTTAGGGCTTCCGCGCATGGCACCTTTATCAGGAGCAAGGAGTTCTCCACCAGCCACTTCATCACCCCGGTAAGCAAGTTCCGCCGAACGTGGTCCACGGGCAGCAACCAGCTCTCCAGGATCGGCATAGTTGCCACTGACATCATCAAGATGATCGGTAAACAATTTTCTCAATCCCAATTCAAGTCCTAGGTGTACCCTGTCGCTGATGGCATATTTTATTCCACCACCAAAAGGTATGGCGATTTGGGTAAGGTTGTATGGTTTGGAGCCATAGCCTTCAATGCCCTGCCCTTCTGTAGTTAAAGGTTGTAAATAAGTTTGAATGCCATCCTGCCCGTATGTGAATGGATCAAAATGATATAAGGCAAGACCTGCAAAAACATAAGGGGTCCATCTTACCTGCTCGATGTTGAAAATATTGTATTCTGCCAGTACACTGAATTCAGCGATGTTGGATTGAAAACTGAGATTTCTTGAGCGCAGCACCTCACTGTTGCTTAAACTGTCCGCCGCGGCCACCCTGCCAAAGGTGATGCCTGTACGTATATTGAATCTTTGAGAAAGCGTGAATGTGCCGGTTATACCAACAGCAGCCCTAGAGCTCTGGAAAGGCTTGTCAACAAGATCGCCCTGGTAGTTAGACAATCCTCCAAAAACTCCAAGCCGGAATTGTGCAAATGAAGTAACTGATACAGAAAGAATAAAGGCCAGGCAGAGGATCTTTTTCATCAAGGTTGATTTTGCTTCCTTGTTAACAAATTTAAGGCCGTTTTATTGTGATGGAAGCGATTTTCCACTGGGCAAAAGCGCATTGTATTCAACGGTTTACCAGGCAATGCATTGTAAAGATCTGCTGAGCAGGTTATTTGCGGTATAATCCGGTAAATTGGATTCCAAGTCCGGGTGCTCCGGAGGTGATCACTTTTCCCTGGTCAGTGATCTCCAGGCCTGTGGCAAGATCCTCTTCAAGCAACAAGGGCCCGTCGGAATCAATATAATCTGCCTGTGGCAACAGGTGGGCAATAGCAGCTGAACCGATGGATGATTCATTCATGCTTCCGATCATAACTTTCATTTGCAGGTTGCGTGCCTGTTTTATCATGCGCAGTGCAGGTGTAATGCCACTGCATTTGGTGAGTTTGATGTTAATGCCATGAAAATGATGATGGCATTTTTCAACATCAGCTTCAGACACACAACTTTCATCAGCGATCAATGGAAGTGGCGAATGTTCAAACAAAAAGCGCATGCCTTCCCAGTCATCTTTTGCAAGTGGCTGTTCAATAAATTCCACTCCAAGGTCTTTGAAAGCTTTTATTTTCTCTAGTGCTTCATCAGCTTTCCATGCTGCGTTGGCATCTATGCGGAATACAGAATCGGTATGTTTGCGTAACGCCTGCATGATCTCCACATCATTGTCAGTTCCCAGTTTGATCTTATAAATTGGCCATGGCTTTTCCTTTAATTTTTCCACCATCTTTTCAATGGTATCAATGCCGATGGTATAATCGGTTGGAGGATCGAGTGGCGTTTCTGTCTGCCAGATATCTTTCAGTTGTTTACCTTTTATTTTTCCATAGAGATCCCATGCGGCGATATCAAGCGCGCAAACAAGAAATGAATTTGCAGGAAAAAGGTGATGCAGGTAATGCCAGTACCGATCCGGTTCGGTGAAAGCAAATTTTTCGACAAAGATTTTCTTTTGTTCCAGGTCGGCGATCATTTTATCAACCGGAATATGGTAATAGGAAATCGCCGGCGCTTCACCATAGCCTTTCCTTCCAAGGTGTTCCAACTCCACGATCAATGTAGGCTGGTGTGTTTTTGTACCTCTTGAAATTCCAAACGGATGTTTGAATTTCAATTCATGTGCGCTATAAGAAACTTTCAATTGTAAATAGTTGCCGGCAGATCATTAAGACCTTCCACTGTTTTTAATATAATCTTTCAGTTCTTTATTAAAGCTGTCTTCTTTCAACAGGTCTTCCAGGTTGATATGCATCCTGTAGTTCCAGTAATGGTGGGGATTTGCAGGCTGGTTGATCCTTTCTTCGTGCGGATTTTCCCGCCTGAGTTTTTCGCTCATTCCCAGAAAATCCTGCAACTGGAAAATGCTCCACATGGCCGGCGCATATAAATGCTGCAGAACAATGGCGCGGTTCACCCATCCTTCACAGAAAAAAGGTGCATCACCGCTTTCTCCTAAAATATTATTGAAGAAGCGTTGTGTTTTTTCCCTGTTCTCTTCCCACCATCCTCTTATTGTACTCATGTCGTGTGATGAAGGAGTGATCACCGAAAGGTAAGGCGCATCTTTTGGATGAAAGAATTCTGTTGCCGGATTTTTCGGCATTCGCTGGATCTCCAGACTCAGTATCCCCAGTTGTTCCATCACTTCAGGAACCGAATGTGGCACCATGCCCAGGTCTTCGCCACAAACCAGCATGTTGGTAGCTTCCTTCAGTGCAGGCAATTTTTTCATGGCTTCTTTCTTCCAGAAATCATCCTGCCTTTTATAAAAATAATTTACATATAATTCTTTAAGCTTAACCTTTGTTGAATCATCAAGATGCTGGAATGATGTGGTGGTTTCCATGGAAATACGGAAGTGAAATCCTGTACCATCTGTTCCAGGTTCTTCAATCAGGATCACATTGGCAATGAGGTCATAAAGACCCTGCCGGATCACTTCATTTCCTTCAGACACATCCTGTGAATCAAAATACGCTTCTACTTTTCTTTGTGTGTTCACCTGTTCTTTCAATACAAAACCATTTTCTGTTTGATCAAGAAAATGGGACTGTACAAACAAAGCGTGTTCGCCAAATAACTGGTGCAACACATCGTCGTTGATGAATGGTGTGCAATAGCGCTGGTGATCGAACCAGATGCCCCACTCTCCAAATTCATTGACGTGAACCGGCAGCGCAGGAATAAACCTTCCAAGTATGCCTTCCACCGCATGAAGAGGAATGCTCCAGATCCTGAAAAATCCAAGAATATGGTCGATTCTGAAAGCATCAAAATAATTACTCATCTGGTGGAAGCGCTGATGCCACCATTCAAAATGGTCTTCCTCCATTTTTTTCCAGTTATAGGTAGGGAAGCCCCAGTTCTGTCCTTTCACTGCAAAATCATCCGGTGGTGCCCCTGCTTGCATATCCATGTTGTACAAGGAAGGCGCGGTCCAGGCATCGGCCCCAAACCTGTAAATTCCGATAGGAATATCACCTTTAATGGCAATCCCTTTTTTATGTGCATAATCCACAGCTTCTTTTAACTGGAGATGCAAATGGTACTGAACAAAATAAAAAAAGTTTACCGGCCTGTATTGACGCGATCTTTTGGATACAAGTCTGCCCACTTCCTCCTCATTATAAATGCTGTGCGTTTTCCATTTTGAATAATCTGCTGTTCCATACCTGTCGCGTAGAAAACAGAAGGCAGCATAAGGGACCAGCCAGTTTTTATTGTCTTCAAAAAAAGACTTGAATTCCCTGTCTTCCAGAAAAGCCATATCATCCAGTTCATACAATTCGCGCAGCACATTGATCTTAAACTGGATCACCTGTTCATAATCCAAATCTGCAAGTGCATTCAACTGCTTTTGTTTTCTGGAAAGTGATTTTAGCGACTGAATATTTTTTTTACCGGCAACTTTCTGCAGGTTGATATAAATAGGATGTAAGGCAAAGGCTGAAATGGCGGCGTAGGGATATGAATCTTTGAGCGTATAAGTGGCTGAAGTGTCATTTACCGGTAGCAACTGTATCAGTTTCAGGTTGGTTTTTACCGCCCAGTCCACCAGCAAACGAATATCGGTAAACTCTCCTACTCCAAAACTGCTGGAACTCCTTAGACTGAACACCGGTATGGCCACACCCGCTCCTTTCCACGACAGCCCTGGCAGTTTTATAAATCCATCATGCACGATGGTTTGCTTATCGGCAGGAATGTCATAGTGCAGGATCCTGTTATCACCTGATTCAAACCTGTATTGATCAGGGTCTTTTAAGTTGGTGATGCCGTACTTGTATGAAATCGGAAAATTGGTTTCAGAAAGATCAGTTTCCAGCATCCACCATTCGCCTTTTCTTTGCAACAAAACAGGTGATGCTGCAGCCCACTGGTTCAGCGCATCTGTATTGCCAGCAATAAAAACAGCTTCATCTTCTTTTAACAGCGGCGCTTTGATCTTTAACTGGTGGGTAAATGTGCCGCTTTTTTTTGATTTATGTTTTCCCTTGTGATGAAAATATACTTCGGAAAAGGGTGTAGTGAAAAAAGCATTTTCAATATAGCTTTCATCATTCCAGCTATCGATCAGTACAAGGTCGGATGAAATTTTATTAAGATTTACCTGCCGGTGTTTTTCGGCCTCCCTGTGAGCCATCCCTTTTTCATCTGTAAAAATATAATGATAGTGAAGCGTATGCATGTTGTCAGACTCCACCTCAATTGAAAGTCTCCAGAACTCCTCATTAAAAAATTCCAGGGAAACGGCTTTCTCCGGGTTGTTACTCCCTAATTCAGGGATGTTTCCTAAAACAGCAAGTGCCTGACCGAAAAGGGTTTGAAAGCGTAAATAAAAGTCTATTCTCATCAATTTTTTTTAGCCTGTTTAACGGTCATGTGTAAAAATTACAATGGTGGCAAATGTATTAAAAGCTTTAGAACATTAAAAAAGCGAATATTCCTTCTGATCATCAACATCATATTGCAGTCTTCCCTATTTTTGCGCAAAACCCGATTATGGAAGTTAAAAAGAGCAGAAAAGGATTGTACTGGATTTTATTTTTCATTTCTACAGCTGCTTTACTGGTAGCCATTGCTATCCACTGGCCCTGGCTTACATTGATCCTGCCATTTGTTACCACTTTTCTTGTGCTGGCTTTAGACATCGTTTAATCAGCTTTGAAACACCGCATTGCTTCAATACATATTATATAAAACCCCGCATTGGCGGGGTTTTATATTTGATCTGAAAGGTTCTTTTTACTTCACTTCTTCAAATTCTGCATCCTGAACATTCTCACTTGAATTTCCTGAGGATTGAGGACCACCAGCATCCTGTGATCCCTGATCTGGAGCTTCGCCCTGGGTTGCTTTATACATTTCTTCGCTTGCTGCTGTCCATGCATTGTTCAATTCTGCAACAGCAGTATCGATCTGTGCGACATCACCAGTTTTGTGCACTTCTTTCAGCTTTGAAAGTGCGCTTTCGATCGGGGCTTTTTTATCCTCCGGGATCTTATCACCATATTCTTTCAGCTGTTTGTCGCTCTGGAAGATCAGGCTATCTGCCTGGTTCAGTTTTTCCACGCGCTCTTTTTCTATTTTGTCAGAAACTTCATTTGCTTTTGCTTCCGCCTTCATTTTTTCCACTTCCTCCTTGCTTAAACCACTTCCTGCTTCGATGCGGATCTTTTGTTCTTTGTTGGTGCCTTTATCCTTGGCGGTCACATGCAGGATACCATTGGCATCGATATCGAAGATCACTTCAATTTGCGGAACACCACGCGGCGCCGGCGGGATACCATCCAGGTTGAAGATTCCAAGGCTCTTATTCTGGTTGGCCATTGGACGCTCACCCTGCAACACATGAATTTGAACCCCCGGCTGGTTATCAGAAGCAGTAGAGAATATTTCTGACTTTTTGGTTGGAATGGTTGTGTTGGAAGGAATCATGGAGGTCAGCACACCGCCATAAGTTTCAATACCCAGCGTAAGCGGTGAAACGTCTAACAAGAGTACATCTTTTACTTCCCCAGATAATACAGCACCCTGGATGGCAGCACCTACTGCTACAACTTCATCAGGATTTACGCTGCGGTTTGGTTTTCTTCCAAAAAACTTCTCAACGATCTCCTGAACTTTTGGGATCCTGGTGGATCCTCCCACAAGAATCACTTCGTCTATTTGAGACACACTCAGTCCAGCATCTTTGAGCGCCTGTTCACAAGGCTTTAGGCAACGCTCAAAAAGATTGTCGGCAAGCTGTTCAAATCTTGCACGGCTCAGCTTTTTTACAAGGTGTTTTGGAACACCTTCAATAGCGGTTATATAGGGAAGGTTGATCTCTGTTTCTGAAGAAGAAGAAAGTTCCACTTTGGCTTTTTCAGCTGCTTCTTTTAAACGCTGCAGGGCCATAGGGTCCTTTCTAAGGTCAACATTTTCATCTTTTCTGAATTCTTCTGCCAGCCAGTCCATGATCACTTTATCAAAATCATCACCACCAAGGTGGGTATCACCGTTGGTAGATTTTACTTCAAAAACCCCATCCCCCAGTTCCAGAACAGAAATGTCAAAAGTTCCACCACCAAGGTCAAAAACGGCGATGTGGTGATCTTTTCCACCTTTGTCAAGGCCATAAGCCAATGCAGCGGCGGTAGGTTCATTTACAATACGGCGCACATTCAAACCGGCGATCTCACCTGCTTCTTTGGTGGCCTGGCGTTGCGCATCATTAAAATACGCAGGAACGGTAATAACAGCATCTGTCACTTCCTGACCAAGATAGTCTTCAGCGGTCTTCTTCATTTTCTGAAGGATCATGGCTGAGATTTCCTGTGGGGTGTACAGTCTGCCATCAATATCTAAACGAACGGTATTATTGTCACCCTTCGCTACCTGGTAGCTCCAGTGGCTCATTTCTTCTGACACTTCATCATGACGGCGGCCCATAAAACGTTTAACGCTCATGATGGTGTTCTGTGGGTTGGTGATGGCCTGGCGTTTTGCCGGATCACCCACCTTACGTTCACCATTTTTCAAAAAAGCCACAATGGACGGGGTTGTACGCCGCCCTTCATCATTTGCAATCACTACAGGCTCATTGCCTTCCATTACCGCTACGCAGCTATTGGTTGTACCTAAGTCAATACCAATTATTTTTCCCATTGATTAAGAATTTAATAGTTCTCTACTGGTTAACAATGATTATGCCTGCGATGAAGGAGTGCAATTTTGGCAGATGGAAGGGAGGGGGTTTAAGGGTTTAGAAGGGTTTTAAAAGTTTTTTTATGAAGAAAACTTCTTTATTATCTCAATCTTTAATTTAGGTTGGGAAATTGCAATCAATTAAAAGCATTTCTCTTCGGGAAATTTTCCAGACAATTACCATCTGTACTTTAGGTGGAATTTCATTATTTGGTTTTGAATATTATTATGCTAAATATAAACCCGGAAAAAAACAAAAGTCTTCTGATTAAAACCAGGTACCACCGCTAAAAGCTAATAGCTAACCGCTCCCCTATTTCACCCAGAACCTTCTTCCCATACCAACCACACCAATTTGGCGTTATTACAACAACTATATTTAAAGATGCGTTTCCTTTTCCTGATTTTTTTTCCTCTGGCAATTCAGGCACAGGTGAGAAATATTGACAGCCTTCCTGAATCACAGATTGATATTCCGATCCTGGTGAACCTGAAGCCGATTTTTGCCATGGCCGAAAATAATGTGGACACCACCTTTACTTCCCCGAATTATCCAAAAGACTGGGTGCAATCGGATTGCGCCACACGTTATAAATACCATTTCAGAAGATCGCCATTAAATATGAGCATGCAGGGCACAACACTGCAGCTTTCTTTCACTGGATTTTACCAGATCATTGGTGCTACCAGGGCTTGTGTGAATGGCGTGGTTTTATCACCATGGACTCCCTCCTGCCGTTGCGGGTTTGAAGAGCCGGAAAGAAAAGTGCAGATCGGGTTTACCAGCCAGTTTAACCTGCAACCTAACTATATTCTTCAGACCAGGATTTCAAGAAATGAACCCAAACCCATGGATAAATGCGAAGTTTGTTTTTGGGGACAAGACGTAACCAAAAGTGTGATCGACGGGCTGAAAGCAGAACTGGATCTTTCTAAAAAAGCAATGGAAGACAGTTTTGGGAAGTATAACATCAGGCCCTATTTGCAAACTGCATGGAGCATGCTCACTGATGTACATTACCTTCCCGGAATTGGTTATTTCAGCCTTCATCCAAAACGCTTACGCATGAACCAGATCAATGCAAAGAATGATTTACTGCATATCAACATCGGGTTGTCGGCCACACCACAGGTGAGTTTTAAAAAGCCTGAACCCGATCTCACACCCATGCCAGACCTGGGAACCACTGCCAACCCGGGAGGATTCAATGTTTTTCTTGAAGCGGCATTGCAATATGATTCGCTCAGTAAAGTGCTTAATGGTTTCCTGGTCAACAAAAGATTTGATTTGAATGAAGGTCTGTTTGCAAAACATATCATTATAAAAGAAACCGCCGTAGCTGCAGATGGCGATGGCGACCTGAAGATCATGGTAAATTTTACCGGGTCCTTTAATGGTACAGCGATCTTTAAAGGAAAGCCTGTATATAATGATGAAAAGAGATCCATTGAAGTGCATGACCTGGATTATGATCTCCAGACGAAAAATCTTTTACTCAAAACTGGGAAATGGCTTTTTAATAAAAAGATCATCAATGAACTCAGGAAGTACACTTCGTTTGAACTCTCCTCCTATTATGATACTGCGGCTGTTTCGCTGAATGACTGGCTGAACCGCGAGTGGACACCCGGAATCAAAGGAACCGGTTCCGTGGAATCATTAAAACTTACGCAGTTGTACGCACTTCCGGAACACCTGCTGATCAGGAGTAACTGTAAAGGAAAAATGAGCGTTGTAGTTACACAGATCAATATGTGATCAGGATTCAAAACCCTGTTCGGCTGCTGCTTTTTTTTCTGAACGGAAAGAAAAAAACCGCTGTGAAAAATAATTGAAAATGATCACAAAGCCTGTTGTAATCATTTGCGATGGTGTAGGATACCAGCCCAGTGACTCTACAAAGATCTTGAGAAAAATATAGTTGATGATCATACAACCGATGATCACCAGCAGGTAACGGAATAACTGCACCCTTCTTTTTAAATAAGAACCTTTAAAGATCACATACATGCTCAGGTAAAACCCCACCGGAAAAGTAAATGCAAAGGCCACGAAAAGCGCTGCGATATGCGGTTCAAAAGCAATAAAACCCAGGTCTGCGATTTCCCGCTTAAATAAATAATTGTAGGAAAGAAAATATAAAAGAAGGCTCATGGCCGTATTGGTCCCTCCACAGGCAGCATAATGATAGGTTTGAAGGGGCATGAATCTTTTAAACAACGGATAAAAGAAATCAAGGAGCTTAAAAATATTTGATCGGACCTTGTAATGTACCTGCCTCATGAGGGTCACGAAAATAATAGCATTTTTGAAAGTTTTCGTATAGTTTTCGTTAAGGATGTTGATCCTTTATCAACAGCCTTGCCGCTGAATGTTTAAATTGCGTCGCAAACCAGCAATAGCATGAGCCTGATTCAACATATAAAAAATATCACAGCAGCCTCTATTCAGGAGGTATACGGATTAGATCTTTCTCCGGAAGCGATCACCGTTAACCAGACCAAACCTGAATTTGAAGGAAACTATACTATCGTTTTATTTTCACTTATTAAACAACTCAAGCGGTCCCCTGAGCAGGCCGGCCAGGAACTAGGCACCGCCATTATAAAATCCCACAGCGATCTTTTTACAGGTTTTAATGTGATCAAAGGATTTCTAAATCTTGAAATTGGCGACCGCTATTTTCTTGAATTTTTAAAGAAAAGCTTTAATGATCCTAAAATAGGTCAGCAGCCGCCAACAGGAAAAAAAGTGATGGTGGAATATTCATCACCCAATACCAATAAGCCTATTCACCTCGGGCATTTGAGAAATAATTTCCTTGGATGGAGTATCGCTGCCATTCTTGAAGCCAATGGTGGTGAGGTAATGAAAACCTGCATAGTGAACGACCGTGGTATTCATATCTGCAAAAGCATGATCGCATGGAAACTGTATGGCAATGGCGCTACGCCTGAAAGCACAGGCATGAAGGGTGATCATTTTGTTGGAAAGTATTATGTACAGTGCGAAAACCGGATTCGCGAAGAAGCTGCAGGCATACTGGAAAAAGTGCAGGAGGGAAATTTTGAAGCCATCAATGAAAAGGACAAACAGAAACTGGTTGAATTGCTGGAGTTAAGAGGGGCTATTGTTGGTGATAGTGATAAGGAAATTGAAAAAAGAAAAAAAATTGAAGATGATGTAAAAGAGATTGTACGCTCCAACACACCGATTATGAAACAGGCACAGGAAATGCTCGTGGCCTGGGAGCAGGAAGATCCGGAAGTGCGCGCACTTTGGAAAATGATGAATGGTTGGGTATATGATGGATTTGAAGTCACGTACAAAACCATAGGCAGCGATTTTGATAAAACCTATTATGAAAGTGAAACCTACCTGCCGGGTAAAAGGTTTGTAGATGCTGGTGTTCAGGAGGATGTGTTTTTTAAAAAAGAAGATGGCAGTACGTGGATCGATCTTACCGACCAGGGACTGGATGAAAAGCTGGTATTGAGGAAAGATGGCACTTCGGTTTATATCACCCAGGATCTTGGACTTGCCCAACAGAAATTTGAAGAATTTCCTTATGACCAGAGTATTTATGTGATCGCCGATGAACAGAATTATCACATGAAAGTTTTGCAACTGATCCTGAAGAAAACGAATAAACCTTATGCTGATGGTATTTTTCATTTGAGTTATGGAATGGTGGAACTTCCAGGCGGAAGAATGAAGAGCCGGGAAGGCAATGTGGTAGATGCTGATGAAATGGTGGATGAAATGAATGCCATTGCTGCAAGGCATACGAGTGAATCGGGCAAGGTGAAAGATTTTGAAGCGGAGGAATTAAACCAACTGTACCAAACCATCGGACTGGGTGCATTAAAGTTTTTCCTGCTTAGGGTAGATCCCAAAAAGCGCATGATCTTCAACCCTGAAGAATCAATCGATTTCCATGGATTCACCGGACCTTTTATTCAATACACCCATGCCAGGATCAAGTCAATTTTAAGAAGGGAATCACCTGCTGAAAATCAATTTGAGGCAACCCCTCTTTTAAAACTGGAGAAAGAATTATTGCTGATGCTTGAACAATACCCGGTGGTATTGAAGCAGGCGGCCGATGAATACAATCCATCCGTTATCGCCATTTATTGTTTTAATGTTGCCAAAACCTACAATAGTTTTTATACAGAACACTCGGTGTTGAATGCCGAGAGTGAAGAAAAAAAACAACTCAGGCTCATGATCTGTCAGCTCACTGCAAATGTGATCAAACATTCTATGGGATTGCTGGGAATCAGGGTTCCGGAAAAGATGTAAGGGGGATGGTTGAGGTGTCAGGTCAAGGTTCAAGGTTAAGGTTCAAAGCTGCGCCACTTTTTTAACCCTAAAAAAAGAATACCGATAAAAGCAAGGTGCAGTTGGCCGGGAGGGATACTCTGAGTTCATGATCTAACTTTTTGGGGTTATTAGATAAGTTTGGTTACTTAAATCCTTATCAGGTTACGAAGCATATTGGGTGTTAGGATGGGTGTGGAAAAAGCCGGTCAATGTTAAACCGTTTTTATACACTAAAAATAAGCCGCCATTTGCATCAGATTTGTTATACTCACTACTTCAATAATTTGCGAGGGTAATATGCGGGTCTTTTCGCTTCCAAAATAGGCACCAGAAATTTCTTTCCCTAATGTTGTGATAATTTTAAGGCGCGTTGGTTACCTTACTGGCTTGTTTTATTAAAATGCAGAACTGCGTATAACGAAAGGGATGGGTAGATTCTTTGCGGTATTCTTCCCAAAGCAATAACTTGGTTACGCCGGTTCGTTTAAGTTCTCCTAAAAAGTAAGGCATACGGCTATCTAACTCCTGCCTGCGTGCATTTTCGCAAGAAGGCGCAGAAACTTCCGGGACATACACAATAGCTGCTAAATCAGCATCCGGGAGCTGGCGAAGTGCTTCTAAAGGGTAAATCGAAGCCTTAAGCCTTGTAGCATAAAATGTAACAGTTTGCCTGAATAAATGTATCTCAAGAGCAATTGCCCGAAGTGAATACCCTTTTTCAAGAAGCTGAATAATGGTGCGAATCTGTTGCATTGAAATAACTTTATTAGCCATGCTTTTGGTAACAAAGCAAGGCAGTAAAAAATGCTAACAACAGACCCTTTGAATAAAGTGGTAAACTTTGCGCCGTAATGTCACCTCCTAATTAGCACCAAGTCGTAAACTATGCTTTGAAAGAAATACTTCTGAATAAAATCTACTGGTAAACTTTGGACTGAAACACTGGTAAACTATCCACTGAAATAAGTGGTAAACTATGGTGCGTAATATCCACGAACAGCAAAGCTCCTCATCAAACACAGGGAGCACGTCATTACGCGCGCGGCGATGCAATCAATGAGGGCACCAAAATCGATTATTATAGTACCTGCTTTTATCTAAACCTTTTAAAGAAGCAGTTCATGGACAGATGAAATACTGTTGATTTTTAAATTATATTGTAAGAAAAATTATGGCCAGCCCAAAATTTTGCCTTCTATGCAATCGGAATATAATTCCCACTAAAAATTTTAATGGAGTTGTCTTTTTGATACTATTAATCCTGGGAATTATACCAGGATTATTTTATATTTTTTATTACATGGCGAAATCCAGAAAATGCCCCATTTGCAAAAGCAAAAGCTTTGGTCCTGCAAAATTTGATTCTTATGCAAGTAATATTTAAGGTCTGCTAGCCACCAGATTTTGTTTGCTAAAAGATATGAGTTTACAAGTGGCTGTATAGAGCCTGGAAGATTTCCTTATCGTACAAAAAAACGCTCCATAATTGTTAGCAATCTGTTACTTTCCTCAGTTTCAATAATCCTGTATCGGAAAGAAGCGCCTTCTCTTTCAGCAAAACTACATTGTAAAATTCTGTGCTTATACTGTCAATTTTCTTTTGCGAAACATGATCAAAAGCAAAGCCGGGTTTATGACATCCTGTGTCTGTAAAAAATTTTACTACCTGAAAAACCCCTCTTTTATCTGCTATGTTTTCCCACTCCTTAACAAAGCACTGACATCGAAGACAGGAAAATAATACTAGCCTGTCTAATCCGCCGAAATACGTGTCAATTTTATGTGGAGAAATTCGGCTTGTACTAGTTGGCCAGAAACATCCCGCAACTGAAAATAATAATATGAAAATGCAGAACAAAAATTT
>MWWA01000111.1_pt1 | contig 25460 bp, 27 predicted proteins | sample 1047341 | NCBI WGS metagenome assembly MWWA01 (sample SAMN06349978, study PRJNA376086) | soil metagenome | isolation source: MS5-1 sample Antarctic (ecotone) soil | place: Antarctica | collected 2015-01-13
TTCTTTTTCGAACAGCCTTTGAAAAAAATGGATTTGATTATAAATTAGAATTTGTAAGTAATGGTGTTGAGCTGATTGCCTACCTTACTTTCTGCCAGGGAGGGGGAATAGAAGCTTATCCATCTAAGATCATCCTTGATCTGAACATGCCTAAAAAAGATGGAAGGGAGGTAAAAGAAATTAAGGAATATCCTGATTTTAAAATAATTCCTGTCATCATTTTTACCACTACAAAAAATGAAATGGAAGGCAGGAGATGTTTTGAACTGGGTGCTAATAGTTATATTGTTAAGCCCGTAAGTTTCGACGGACTTGTAAAAACCATGCGGGAAATAAAAGCATACTGGTTTAATACGGGAGTTTTACCCTGACATTTTCAACAACAGGTGGTCTTGCAATGGGTTTGAATTTGTTCAACAGGAAATTATTTAAAGCTAACACTACGGGCTTAATGGATAGCGTTATAAAATTTGCCAGGAATAATGCTGAAATTTTCCTGATAATACCACCCTTTTTTTTCTTTATTATTTTACCCAATATAAACGCGGTAATAAGCTTTGAAATAGTTACCAGCGCAGGACTATATGGTTTGCGACTGAAAAATTTCCCAAAAACACCATAAGCCATAGAAGCTGGTTTCATGGCACTTTTAATTCCCTCAATATCATATTTGATATTGCCTTTTTGTAAAGCAATCTGGTGCTGCAGGTTTTTCTTTTCCTTCAAAAGATCTTCGTATGTTTTGATAGGTTTATCCATAAATTTTTTTGATGATTGATTTTGCAATCATTGGTAGTATTAAGGGTTTGCGAATTACAATTAAAAGAATGGCAAGAAGAAGATAAATACCTGCCATGATCAAAAAAACCGGCAACCTCGTTTTCTATCAAATTCCAATCCAAATACCGGCGGCAATACCGATAAATAAAAGGAAAAATATAAGCAGGATAAGACTCAATACGCCTACGATGAGAAACGATATCCCATTGCTTGATTTTTCTGCTACCTGTACTTTGGCTAGCTTAACATAATTATCTATCAGACCTCCTGTATTGTCTTTCAGGTCGGCAAATGATTCCTTAAATCCTTGCATAATATTAACTTAAAAAAGGGCAAACCTGAATTAGGTTTGCCCCGGTTAACTATCGCTCTTTTATGGTATTAGCTGCATGAGATGCCTGGTTCCGAAGTTCTCCTGCTTTTCTGTAGGCTTTGTCTTTCAGGTTATTAGCTTCGAATTTAGTAGCAGCAAAAAGATCCCCTAATTGCTTTCCCCAGTCATTGGCAGTATGACTAATTTTTTTCCTGGTATCTCTTCCCTTTTCAGGAGCCATTAATAATCCTACTACAGCACCTGTGGCTACTGCGCCTAAAATCCCCAAAATAATTTTTGTATTCGATGTCATGATTATCGTTTTAATGTGAATAATATATTGTTTAAACATCTTAAAAAATTATGCCCCTTATAAACAGAATTTCATGATTGTATTATAATCTGTTCTTTCTTGAGTAGTAATTTCTACAGTAGGATTGAACTATTACTGTATTTTGGACAATAAGGTGTTTGGCCGGAATTTTTATATATTGGTTTTGAGGAAGAGATACTGTATTTAAAGAATAGGAATACCCGTGATATACTTTTCAATATGATTCCACGTAAAAAAGTGCTTATAATTGATGATGAAGTCGACTTGTGCTTACTGATGAAGACTTATCTAACCCGTAAAAATTACGAAGTGTATTATTATCATACACTTAAGGAAGGTATATCGCAGGTTCCAAGTATAAAACCTGATATTCTCTTTCTCGATAATAATCTGCCCGATGGTTTAGGGTGGGAGCAGGCAGCTTATCTTTTAGAGAAATACCCCCGTATGCAATTGCACCTGATAAGTGCCTATCACCCCAATACTCCCGAATTGCATTCAAATTCTTTTAAAGTTTGGGAAAAACCAATAACGTTAAGAGATCTTGAAATTTTTATGGATGAAAGAAGGCAAATCAACTAAAGGCATAATAGTATTTAAGTAAAATTTTAGTGTATTTTTTTGCACAGGTGTTTACCTTTGCATCCATAATTTTTAATGAAATGGGTGTCTGGAAACAGATAAGTGAATATTTATACCTGCGCAAAACGGATCCTGACCGGCCAAAATCTCAATGGATAAAATATATGCATGGAATAAACCGGATTAGTATCCTGGTTTTTATTTTTTGCCTTATTATCCTGGCTATTAAACTACTTTTTAAATAGGTTTACGAACAAAGGAAATGATTGATGCCGCGGCTTTTGCGGAGGCATTTTCCTGGACGGCTAGTTTTACTTTCAGTAATGCATAATCCCTTTTTATTGTACTGATCACTTTTTCATCAAACAATATTTTCTTTAATTCAATTTCCAGGTTCCTTGCAGTAAAGTGATGTTGAATTAATTCTTTCACAACTTCTTTATCCATTATTAAATTAACCAGGGAAATGTATTTAACTCTAATTACTCTTTTTGCAATTTCATAACTGACCGTAGATCCCTTGTAACAAACTATCTGCGGAACATTGAACAAAGCAGTTTCCAATGTAGCTGTTCCGGATGTTACCAACGCAGCTTTGGACTTGCTTAACAGGTGGTATGTTTTTCCTGAGATAGAAGAAACATTGGCGTAGGATGTTAATATAGTTGAGTAAAATGATTCTTCAATACCCGGAGCCATTGCTACAATAAACTGGTAGCCAGGAAAATCGGCAGCTACACGAAGCATGACGGGTAATTTTTTTAAGATTTCCTGTTTCCGGCTTCCCGGAAGTAAAGCAACAATGGGTTTATCGGGATTATTTGTTTTAACCTGCTGATCTAAAAAAGATTCAACCACATTTACCAGGGGGTGCCCTATATATTCTACAGGATATTCCCATTTTGCATAAAATTCTTTTTCAAAAGGAAGGATGACTAGCATCTTGTCCACAAATTTTTTAATTTCTTTTACCCGGTTTTCTTTCCATGCCCAAACCTGCGGAGAAATATAGTAAATCACTTTATAGCCAGCTGGTTTTGCCCATTTAGCAATGCGTAAATTGAATCCGGGATAATCTACCAGTATAATCGCATCAGGATTAAATGCGCTAATATCATTCTTACAAAAACTAAGGTTCTTTAATATCGTTCTCAAATTTTTAATTACCTCGATAAAACCCATAAATGCCAGTGAACGGTAATGCTTAATTAATTTTGCCCCTGCTTCCTCCATCAGTTCGCCACCCCAACAACGGATATCTGCTGCAGGATCAAGTTTCAGAATTTCTTTTACCAGGTTACTTCCATGGAGGTCACCAGATGCTTCGCCGGCAATAATGTAATATTTCATCCGTAATAATAAATTCTTTTAGCCAGATGTGATTTACTGAAACAACCCTTTGTGTAGAAATATGATGTTACAAATTTGATCTGCAAAGCAATTTTTTATTGAGTCTCTCCTGTTAATTCAAAATTTTTAATACCAGGATCGCTATTCCATAGATTAGGGTAAAAATAAAAATTCCCTTGGCGGTTTCATCTCGGTGGGTATTGATATAAATTGTAAATAATGCAACATTCGCAAGCAAACTCAAAGAACCGATAGAAGTAATCAGGCGATTGGTATGAATAAAGAGATCCAGGAATTCCAGGAATTCAAAACCTGAAAATTTTACAAAATAAACAATCACCAAACCCAGGACAGGTCCTAATAATCCCAGCATAAGCCCAAGTGGTAAACTGTCTCGTTTAAGGATCATATATTCCAGGTTTTTTCAAGTTTCTCTTTAAGTGTATAGTTTGTAAGATCAAATTGTACTGGTACCACACTGACATAATTATTGGCGAGTGCCCAAACATCAGTGTCTTTCCCTTTGTCAAAATTTACAAATTCACCCGTTAACCAGTAATATTGCCGGTTATGCGGATCAACTCTTTCAATAAAATCTTCTTCATATTTGGCGTAAGCCTGCCGGCAAATTCTCATGCCTTTGATAAGTTCTGAAGGAATGGCCGGAATATTTACATTAAGAACGGAATGTTTATCCAGTTTTTGCTTCAACATTAATTCAACAATAAGCCGGGCATATTTCCGGGCTCCCTCAAAATCAGCTTCAATACTATAATCAAGTAATGAGAAGCCAGCAGAAGGAATACTTTCAATAGCCGCTTCTACGGCAGCTGACATGGTTCCGGAATAAATTACATTGATACTATGATTGGCACCATGATTAATTCCACTTAAACAGATATCCGGTTTCCGGTGTAATATTTTATCTACCGCCAATTTCACACAATCTACGGGCGTACCCGTACATTGATACGCTTCTATACCCTCGAAAGTACTTACTTTATGCAGTCGTAATGGACTTCCAATTGTAATAGCATGCCCCATTCCTGACTGGGGTTTATCGGGAGCAACTACCACCACAGTTCCCAGGTCTTTCACGGCTTCTATCAAATTACGAATACCCGGAGCTGTTATTCCATCGTCATTGGTAACAAGTATAACGGGTTTTTCAATTTTTTTTGGAGGTCCTTTCTTTTTTATTGTTTCTGTCCTTTTCGTTTTTGCCATTCCTTTTGTTTAATTAAGGTCATAAAAATCTTTACTTTTTTTCGCATGTCCAAAAAGTAGGGACAAATAGATAAAGAAAGGATTTTTTGATTCTAAATAAATTAGTAATTTGCAGCTAATTAAATTAGTTAAACATGTCTATTGCCAGTAAAAATTTAAAATACCTGCGTAAACTCCGGGGGTTGACACAGGAAGAATTTGCCAACAAACTTGCGATAAAAAGGTCTCTACTTGGAGCTTATGAAGAGGAAAGAGCCGAACCCAGAATCGATGTTCTGGAAATTGTTGCGGACATGTTTAAATTAACCCTTGATGATCTGCTTCGAAAAGACCTGGGTGATAATAAAGGAAATTACCTGGCTAAAAGAAGGGCGCAGAAATTGGCTGGCGGACGACCGGATATTCCTTTTGTACCTGTAAAAGCAGCTGCAGGTTATATGGCTGGCTATGCTGACCCTGAATTTGTAGATGAACTGAACACTTTTACGCTTCCTTTCTTATCTGGCGGTAATTACCGGGCCTTTGAAATTATTGGTGATTCAATGATGCCTACACCCAGCGGTTCAGTAATAGTAGGTGAAAAATTGGAAGATCTTACTGATATCAAATCAAACCAAACCTATATTGTAGTTTCCCGAAACGAAGGCATCGTTTATAAAAGAGTACTTAAAAATAACCGTTCAAAAAGCAAATTAACAATGGTAAGTGATAATCCCACTTATCAGCCTTATTCCATGAATGCAGAGGATGTAATGGAAATATGGCAGGCTCAAATGGTTATTTCCAAGGCCAATACGCAACAAAGATGGGACGTAAATCAATTGGCTGGTTTGGTAAGTAACCTCCAGGATCAGGTGTCTACATTGAAGAAACGGATGAATTGACCCTAAAAGCCTGCTTTCCGGGCCATTATAATTTTCCTTTTACTGGTAAAACTACGTGGGCAATTCATATATTTACACCGCTTGAGAAAATTTTTCTTATGATTTTGAAGCGGTTGTTGATCATACCCTTTGTATTATTTGGCTTATTCCTGTTTGCACAGCCTGCATTGAATGCATCTCGTATAGATCATCCTCCAATTATAGATGGAAAATTAACGGATGAAATCTGGGAATCGGCCCCGGTAGCTACCCAGTTTATCCAGAATTTTCCTGATGTTGGCCAGCCAGCCTCTGTACGTACCGAGGTTAGAGTGGTGTATGATAACTATGCCATTTATGTAGGGGCCTATCTGTATGATGATCCGGCTAATATTCGTAAACAATTAACGGCGCGGGATGATGAACAACAAAGCGATGTTGATTATTTCTCCATTTTTTTTGATACTTATAATGACAAACAAAACGGTTTCCAGTTCCTGGTAACCAGTGTTAACGTGCAAACGGATGCCCGTATTGGACCTAATTTAGGTAGTGGGTTTGGCACTTATGGGGATATAACATGGGATGCTGTATGGGAAAGTAAAGTTGCCATGCATGATGATGGATGGTCAGTTGAAATGCGCATTCCATATATTTCCCTTCGTTTTTCAGATAAAGAAATTCAGGACTGGGGACTCCAGTTACTACGCTTTACCCGAACAAATAATGAAACCTCTTTCTGGAGCCCCGTTAGCCCGGAAATAAATGGTTTTCTGAACCAGTTTGGTCTATATAAATCACTTCAGAATATTGAACCTCCTTTGCGGTTGAGTTTTTCACCTTATGTATCAGGTGGTGTCAGGAGTAATCCTGTGGGTAATGAATACCGGACAGACTGGTTACGAAATGGTGGGATGGATGTGAAATATGGAATAAATGAGAGTTTTACACTCGATGCTACCCTGGTTCCATACTTTGGACAAGTAGTATCGGATAACCTGGTCAATAACCTTACACCTTTCGAAATTCAATTTGAAGACTACCGCCCATTTTTTACCGAGGGAACTGAACTGTTTAACAAGGCTGGATTATTTTATTCACGCAGGGTGGGGGCCATACCTACCGGTTATAGAAGTGTTGAACTATTAAGAGATACAGATCCGGATATTGATGTTATTAAAAATCCTTCCGTTACCCAATTATATAATGCTATAAAATTTTCAGGCAGAACCAAAAAGAAAACAGGGATTGGCATTTTTAATGCCGTAACAGCACCTGCACATGCTATTCTTTACGATCGTTCCACTGGAGAGGAAAGAAAAATTGAAACAGAAACACTATCTAATTATAATATCATAGTTATTGATCAGTCGTTAAAAGGCAGGTCCTATGTTACCCTTACAAATACAAATGTTTTGAGAAGCGGAAGTGAAAGAGATGCCAATGTTACGGCTGTTGATTTTAGTTTCTTTGATAAAAAAAATATTTTTAATCTCAAAGGGGCTACACGTTATAGCCGGATTTTTGGAGCAGATGAATACGATGGCTTTAATACCTATTTGAGAACCTCCAAAGTAAGTGGGAATATACAATACAATGCACAGGCCACACTAATTACACCTGATTATGATCCCCGCGACCTGGGTTTTCTGCAGGCGCCCAACCAACTTATTTATACGGCTAATGCCAGCTATAATCATTTTACACCCACTAAAAATTTTCTGAATTATAATTATAGTTTTTACCTGCGTTATGGAAGATTGTTTGAGCCCAACCAGTTTGCAAGTCTGCAGGCTGAAGTCAAAGCTTTTTATTTTTTTAAAAATTTCTGGGATGTATCATTAACTGCAGGTGCTTTGCCCCTGGAGAGCTGGGATCATTTTGTTTTGAATACACCTGGCAGGTATGTAAAACGCCCCGCTTATTTATATACCCGCTTAAATGGAAGCACGGATAGCCGCAAAAGGTTATTTGTTAATTACGATGCATTAGCCGGTTTTTTCAGAGAGGATAAATTTTATTCAATTTTAGGTCTTGGTGCACGTTATCGATTCAGTAATAAATTCAGTCTTGACCTGAATAATACCAGGGAAAAGGAAACCGATTATATAGTATATGCCGGAAGACAAAACGGGGATCCTATAATTGGGTTTGTTGATTTTACAGATATCACATCTATACTAACGGGGACGTATAACTTTACTTCAAGGATGAATCTTTCCGTACGAGCACGTCATTACTGGAGCCAGGTACTTTATAACCGACTGAACCAGGTTACGCCAAAAGGTGATCCGGGTGCCTCTGTTCCGTTAACACCGGATTATGATGCCAATGTCAATATCTTTAATATTGATGCTTTTTTTACATGGGATTTCCGATTGGGAAGCCGGATTATTGTTGGATATAAGAACTGGCTGGGGAATGATGAACAAATTGATGGTACACGTCACCGGAATTATTTATCAAATGTTGGTCAATTGCTCCATATGAGACATGGTAATGAATTTACCTTCCGGTTTATATATTTTCTGGATTACAACCAGTTCAGGAAAAAATAGCTACAAAATTTTTATTACCTGCTCATCGGCAATAGCAAATACTTTTTCTTTCTTTTTGGGTGAGATCAAAGCAATGCCCGTAAACCTGCTAAAGGCTGGCATTACACAATAATTTTGGGTGAAATAATAACAGGGAAATTGTAATGCCTGCCGGGCTTTACCACTGATGCGAATACCCGGATGAATATGCCCCGAAAATGCATAGGTTTCTGCATCTTCTTCCAACTCCTCACAGTCATGGCAGAACGAAAATGGGCCTTTGCTCCATAATGTTGGATGTACTTCCATATTCATTGCCTCATAACCTTCATCTTTCAAAATGTCATGATTTCCCTTTATTAACCGGATGATAATGTCGGAAAAACTTTCACGCCATTTGGTAAATAAATCCAATTCTTTGTTGGCTTTACTGTGAAAAAGATCACCTACTATAATTATTTGGGATGGTTGAAAATATTGAACCTGTTCAACCAGGCGCTGCAAATCTTCTTTATAAACATGGGCAGGAACGGCGATACCGGCTTTTCTAAAATGACCTGTTTTACCAAAATGCAGATCAGAAAGAATTAATGCTTTTTCTTCTTCCCAATAAATACATCGGCCGGGACTTAGCCAGCAATGCTGATCTTTTATAATGTGTAATAAGGGTGCATTCATTTGGGGGAGTGCAAATGTAGGGATTGTTGGAAGTTTAGCGTTTAGGGTTTAGCGTTTAAATTTAAAGGGTTATCAAGGACGGAATAAATTTTCCAATCTCAGCCCAATTCCCAATATCCAAATTCCTAATTCCAAATTTGAGCTTAGAATTTAGTTTGGAAACCAATCAACTTATCAACCAATCAACTATTCACCCTAATTCCCAATATCCCAATTCCAAATTCCAGTTAACATATCAACCAATCAACTAATCAACCATCCTCCAGTTGTTGCTGCATTTTTTTCACCCGGTCTTCCAGTTTTTCGGATGAAAGGTCTTCCCGCATACTGTCTACTTTAATGGGGAAACAAAATGGGGTTAATCGTTCTGGAAATGTGAGTATGATCCTGGATTGCTGAATGCGTTCAAGCATATTGCGCAGCCTCTCCTCTTCCATCTGTTGTTCCATCACTTCATTATATGCCTGCCTGATCAACACATTGTTTGGTTCGTATTCACTGAAAACTTTAAACAGCAGAGATGCGGATGACTGTAAGTGTCTGGCTTTTTTTTGTTCGCCCGGAAAGCCCTGGAAAATAAGTCCGCCGATAACGGCGATGTCCCTGAATTTTCGTTTAGCCATCTCCGTTGCATTCATGCTTCGCTGTATATCGTTTAGCAGGTTTTCGGGAGAAAATAATTCATACACATTGCTGTCATCAACCGGTATCGGCTGATCGCTCAATAATTCAAATCCATAATCATTCATGGCAAAGGAAAAACTAATGGGTGTTATAAGGCTGATGCGATAAGCTAAAATAGCCGCCATGGCTTCATGTACCAACCTGCCTTCAAAAGGATATACAAACAAATGAAAGCCATCCCTTGTTTCTATTTGTTCAATCAATAATTCATCTTCGCGGGGAACATGCGATAATTTTTTTTGTAACTGGAACAGAGGTTGCAGTATTTTTAATTCTTCGGGTTCAATTTTAGTTTTGGTATCCCCTGCGGGTACGTTAAACATTTCACGTAATTTTTTGCCCAGGTTGGCTGATAATGGCATCCTCCCACCCTGCCAGCTGGGTACCATTGATTTTTTGGCCGTTGATTTTTTTACAATGGCCGTCATATCTTTAATCATGATAAATTCCAGGTTGCGGCCGGCAAGTGTAAAAACATCTCCCGGCATCAGCCGGCTTATAAAATATTCTTCTATTACCCCAATATAACCTCCCGATAAAAATTTTACCCGCAACATGGCATCACTTACAATGGTACCAATATGCATTCGGTGTCTCATAGCAATGCGACGGCTGTTGATCTTAAATAAACCATCAATCACTTCCACTTTTTTATATTCATCATACTGCTGTAAGGCAGTGCCGCCTGAAGTAATAAAATGTAAAAGCTGGTCCCAGTCTTCTTTTTCCAGGTACCGGTAACCGTAAGTTTTTTTTACTTCCTCGTAAATTTGTTCCGGATAAAAACCGTCACCCACCGCCAGTGTATTGAGGTATTGGATCAGAACATCATAACACAGCAATCTTGGTTCCCGACTTTCTACAATATTTTCTTTGATAGCTTGTTTGAGTGCGGCAGCCTCCACCAGTTCCAATGAATGTGTGGGCAGAAAATAAATCCGGCTGATGGCATCGGGTTGATGACCGCTGCGACCGGCACGCTGCAAAAAACGCGCAACCCCTTTTGGTGAACCTACCTGTATAACGGTGTCGACTGGCCGAAAATCAACACCCAGGTCAAGACTTGCCGTACTGACCACTGCTTTTAATTTACCGGTGTGTAAAGTTTCTTCCACCCAGGTGCGCAGTTCCATTTCAATACTGCCGTGGTGAAGGGCCAGTAATCCAGCCAGGTCCGGAGAAACATTCAGCAGGGACTGATACCAGCGTTCACTCATGCCACGGGTATTGATAAAGATCAGCGTTGTTTTATTTTCATTGATGATAGGTACTACTTTATCGATCAATTTCAATCCCAGGTGACCGGCCCAGGGATATTTTTCAATTTCATCCGGGAAAATGGATTCTACCGAAATGTTTTTATGGATGTTTGCTTTGATAATAGCCGTTTCTTTTGCATCAATATTCAATAAATCTAATGGAGCTAATAAAACTTCTTTTGCTTCTTCCAGGTTACCTATAGTTGCAGAAATACCCCAGATGGAGAGTTTAGAGTTTAGTCCTTCGGCAGGCTCAGGATGACAAGGTGCGTCCTTCGACAAGCTCAGGATGACAGGGTTTTCATTTTCGGATTCAGCATTTTGACTTTTAACTTTTAACTTTTGACTTTCGGTATCTTTCATTCCAACAAGCCTGCTTATCGCCAACTCCACCTGCACGCCTCTTTTACTGCCAATCAATTCATGCCATTCATCCACGGCGATAAAACGAAGCGTTTTAAAATTAGCAGCATTATTTTTCTGCGCCAGTATCAGGTGAAGACTTTCTGGCGTGATGATGAGCACTTCGGGCATTTGCCTTTTTTGCCTGGCTCTTTCTGCGGTGTCTGTATCCCCATTGCGGATACCTACCTTCCAATTCATACCCAGGTGAAAAAAAACTTCTTCCATGGCACGGCCGATATCTTTTGCCAATGCACGTAACGGAGTGATCCAGATTAATTGCAAACCATTTTTAGATTTGGATTGGTAATCGTTTGGATATTGATTAATGAAATGTATCACTGCTCCTAAAAAAACAGAATAAGTTTTACCTGTTCCGGTAGGTGCATTTACAAGGCCCGATCTATCTTCCATCATCTGCGCCCATGCCTGTTCCTGGAAAGCAAAAGGCTTCTTATCTATGGAGTCCAGCCAGTTTGTAATTACCTGGTAGCCTTTAGTTTTTTTTAATTTTATGGTAGTGATCATTTAGTTGTGCTAAAATAAGGGTTAGGAAGTTTAAAAGTTTAAAGGTTTAATAGTTTAATAGTTTAATGGCCAGCAGAGAGTATTCTAATGATTTTCAAATTGTCAAATTGGCTAATTGCCTCATTGTTCAATTGCCTCATTGAACTTTACCTTATTTTAGCACAGGTTAAAAATCCAACACCAACATGTTATTAGCCGTATTGTCAGGTTTTATTATTGCAACTATTACCCCACTTGCCGGTAAACTGTTTCGCAGTAAATGGTCTGTTGGATTAACGGCAGTACCGCTTGCATTGTTTATATATTTTCTTTCTTTTATTCCTGCGGTATCCAATGGACAGGTTCTTTTATTTAATTATGAGTGGGTGCCTTCCATGGGCATCAATTTTAATTTTTTACTGGATGGATTATCATTGCTTTTTGCCCTGATGATTACCGGAATCGGGGCACTGGTTTATTTATATACATCATCTTACATGAAGGATGATCCTGGGCTTGACAAATTTTACGGGTACCTGAGTCTTTTTATGAGCGCCATGTTGGGAATGGTGATGTCAGACAACTTGTTTACTCTTTTTATTTTCTGGGAACTCACCAGCATCAGTTCATTTTTCCTCATTGGCTTTGATAATGAAAATAAAGAATCCAGGAAGGCCGCACTGATTTCCATGGCACTTACAGGCCTGGGAGGATTTTTTCTGCTGGCAGGTTTTGCAATAGTGGCAAATATCACCGGTACATATACAATTTCCGAAATGATGGGATCCGGGGACATTTTTAAGGATCATCCATTATATATTGTGATCATCATTTGTTTTTTCCTTGCGGCCTTCACCAAATCGGCACAGTTTCCATTTCATTTCTGGTTACCAGGAGCCATGAAAGCGCCTACCCCGGTTTCAACCTATTTGCATTCTGCTACGATGGTAAAGGCAGGCATTTATTTACTTGCCCGTTTTACACCTTTGTTAGGCGATCATATATATTGGAATAATACATTGATGATCGTAGGCGGGATAACCATGGTATACGCTGCTTTTCATTCCATATTAAAAAAAGACCTGAAGGAGATCCTGGCATATTCTACCATTTCAGCATTGGGTATGTTGGTTTTTTTATTAGGCCTTGGTCATGCGGAAGCTTTTATAGCCATGGCTGTGTTCATCGTTGTTCATGCACTTTATAAGGCCACATTGTTTTTAATTACAGGCATCCTTGATCACGAAACCGGAACCAGGGATATCAATCGTTTATCAGGTTTACGAAAAGTAATGATGCCATTGGCCATTGCAGGTTTCCTGGCGGTTCTCTCAAATTCAGGAATACCTCCCAGCTTTGGATTTGTAGGTAAAGACCTGATTTATTCAGCAACACTGCATTCTGAAACCCTGGCCATATTCATTACAGTTGCAGCTGTGGTTACTAATATTTTTTTACTGTATTCCAGTTTCCTGGCAGGCATAAAACCATTTGCTGGTAAACTTCCTTCAGAATATAAGGATGTTCATATGCCTGATTGGCGCATGTGGGTGCCACCACTTATTTGTGGAATAGCAGGAATTGTTTTTGGTATTTTCCCTATGCTTGCGGAAGGTTCCATTATACGTCCGGCAGTGAGTGCCATAGCGCCTGAAGTACCGGAATTTCATTTGCAATTATGGCATGGCTTCAATACGGTTCTTGGTTTAAGTGCTATTACCATTATAGTAGGCATCCTGCTGTATGTTATTTTTAAACCAAATGACAGGCACAATGCATGGATGAACAAATTTGAAAGTTTTTCACCCAAAAGCATCGCTGCAGGTGTAAATAAACTATTTATGAAATTCGCAGTGACCTGGACAAATCTGTTGCAAAATGGATATCTCCGGATTTATGTATTAACCGTAATCTCTTTTCTAACCATCCTGCTGGCATATAAGGCATTTACAGTTTCCAGCCTGGATATTAACCTGACAAAAATTTCCGCATTAACATCAGCTGAGGTGGCCGTAATGGTCATACTTATCGTTTCAGTTTTGTATGCTGTTTATTCTCCATCGAGGCTGGCCGCTATCGCTGCTATGGGAGTGATTGGTTATTGTATATGCCTGGTCTTTATATTTTACAGCGCCCCGGACCTCGCAATGACACAGTTTACCATCGATACTTTAACGGTGATCCTTTTTTTATTGGTCATGTACAGGTTGCCCAAATATGTTTTATATACCAACAAACTGATCAGGATCCGGGATGCTATTATATCATTAATTTTCGGAACGCTGATTACACTTTTGGCATTAGAGGTGCATCATGAACCTACTAATAAGGAAACAACCCGTTTTTACGCAGAGAATTCTTATGCCCTGGCAAAAGGAAAAAATATTGTGAACGTGATACTGGTCGATTTCAGGGGAATGGATACTATGATAGAAATAATTGTATTGTCAATTTCCGCATTAGGCGTTTTTGCATTACTCAAACTTCAATTAAATGAATTTGACCGGGAGATTTAATGCTCCCATTAAAGAAATGATAAAACAGATTAAAATATGAAACAATTAATTTTCAGAACTGCTACCGGTTTCCTGTTGCCATTATTATTATTGTTTTCGGTTTTTATTTTATTGCGTGGTCACTACCTGCCTGGAGGCGGATTTGTTGGTGGGCTGATTGCCGCCATCGCTTTTGTGCTCCATGCCTTTGCATTTACATTAAAGGAAACCAGGAAACTAATCAAAATAAATTACCGGTTACTCATCCCCATTGGATTGGCGCTTGCTTTTTTCAGTGCCATCCTGCCAATGTTCAAGGGCTTACCGATACTTACTGGTTTATGGGTATATGAACCGCTCCCTGTAGTTGACATGGTAGGGAGTTCTTTACTTTTTGATACGGGGGTTTACCTGGTTGTTGTGGGGGTCACATTAACCATCATTTTTACCATTTCTGAATCAGCCTGATATGGAAATCATCTTATCTGTTATTATCGGTTTATTGTATAGCGCAGGCATTTACCTAATGCTGCGCCGGAGCCTGATTAAATTGGTGATCGGTCTGGTTTTATTGGGCAATGGTGTTAACCTGTTGATTTTTTTAATGGGTGGATTAGTTAAAGGGAGACCCCCGATCATCTCCGCTACTGCTGAAAACATCGGGTTGATTTATGCTGACCCTGTTCCACAGGCGCTGATCCTGACGGCTATCGTGATCAGTTTTGGATTGCAATCATTTGCTATCGTTTTAATTAAAAGAGCGTATATAGTGGTAGGTACTGACGACCTGGATAAAATGCATTCAACGGAGGAAGAAGATGATTGAAAACCTGATAATCATACCCGTTTTATTTCAACTGTTACTGGCTATTACGCTATTGTTTTTTTTTAGGAAAATTAAAACACAGAAAGTAATCAGCATCAGCGGCAGTATAGTGGCAGTAGTCATTGCCGCTTTTTTATTTCATCAGGTATATGACGAAGGCATTCTCACTATGCAAGCGGGTAACTGGCAACCACCTTTTGGTATCACCTTTGTTGCAGACGCTTTCAGCACAACCATGGTTTTACTGGCATCGATTTCTTCATTAGCCGTTACCGCTTTTTCTTCGGTAACTATAAAAAAAGCCAGACTGCGGTTTGGATATTTCCCCAGCCTGCATTTTTTGATCATGGGATTGAACGGGGCTTTTTTAACCGGGGATATTTTCAATTTATATGTCTGGTTCGAAGTGATCATCATTTCATCTTTTGTTTTCATTACCCTGGGTGGTAAAAAAGTTCAACTGGAAGGTGCCGTAAAATATTTTACCCTTAACTTCCTGGCTTCCATTCTTTTTTTAACCGCCATTGCAGTTTTATATGGGTTAACAGGAAGCCTGAATATGGCCGACCTGGCCGGCAAAATAAAACATATCAATAACCAGGGCCTGGTGCAGGTTACAGCGATTTTATTTTTAGTGGGTTTCGGTATCAAATCTGCCATCTTTCCCTTGTATTTCTGGTTACCCGATTCCTACCATACACCGCAGGCTGCTATATCAGCCGTTTTTGCAGGCCTTTTAACCAAGGTGGGCATTTACGCATTGTTGAGAACTTTTAGTTTAATATTTGTACCGGATGATTTTATAAAAACACTGATCGTTATCATTGCCGGTCTTACGCTGATTAGTGGGGCATTGGGTGCCATGGTTCAAACCAATATGCGGAAAATGTTTTCCTATCTCATTGTTTGCCATATAGGTTATATAATCGGCGGACTTGGAATGTTTACTACGGCCGCATTGGCAGGGGCGATATTTTACCTGATTCATGATATCATTGTAAAAACGAATCTTTTTTTAGTCGGTGGAATAGTTTTTAAAATAACCGGCGAGACCCATATGAAAAAAATGGGTGGCATATATTCAGCATACCCGGGTCTTTCGTTATTAATGGCTATTCCCTTATTTTCCCTGGTAGGAGTGCCGCCTCTTTCCGGGTTTTGGCCAAAAATTGACCTGATGCAGGAAGCTTTTTTCTCCGGCAATTACTTTTTATCGGGATGTATTATTTTCGGCAGTTTCATTACTTTATTGGTGATCATCAGGTTTTGGTCCGAAGCTTTCTGGAAAAAGAATGAACAGAAGGAGCTTAAGCCTCATGTAAAATATTATGGAACTATGCCAGCCAGCCAGAAATTATTCCTGGTGGGTCCGATTCTGTTACTAAGTTTGGTTTCATTATATATTGGACTGGGAGCGGAAAATATCATCCGGCTTTCTGACCAGATAGCCGCTGAGTTGATGGATACATCTGTTTATATAGAAGCCGTGTTGGGAACCAGTCATACAATTGATACGCCATGATGCAGAAAAGATTTTTGATGAATGTTTTGCTTACGGTAATCTGGGTTGCCCTCACTGGTTCTTTTGATTACCTGAATTTTATTTTTGGGTTCCTGGTCAGTTTTTTTGTAATGTGGATCATCAGCCGGAATACGGATGACCGTAAATATTTTACCATTGCTTTTAAAGTGCTGGGATTTTTCTTTTTCTTTTTGTATGAATTTTTTAAGGCAACGATAGAGGTGGCATATGAAGTAATGACAAAAAGATTCCAAATGAAGCCCGGTATCATTAAGATGCCGCTCGATGCCAAAACCGACCTGGAGATTACCATCTTATCAAACCTGATTTCATTAACACCCGGCACTCTGGTGCTTGATGTTTCGGAAGACAGAACAGTTATATACATTCATGGTATGTACGTGGAAGATAAAGTGAAATTTATAAATTCCATAAAAGAAGGATTGGAAAAACCATTATTAAGCATTATGCGTTAAGTATGAATCTTGAAAATTATTTATTGTATTTTATCTTACCCGTATTAACGCTTTCCACGATACTGGTATTCATCCGTTTTTTAAAAGGGCCTAGCATTGCTGACAGGGTAATATCCTTCGACCTGCTGGTGATTATAGGCCTGGGAACCATTGCGGTGGTCAGCATTCTGGCGGATCAGCCAACCTTTTTGGATATAGCCATGATAGTTGCTCTTATCGGGTTTTTATCCACAGTCGCCTTTTCTTATTACCTGGAAAAAAGACAAAGAAATGATTGACATTATAATTATGATTTTTTGTACGTTGGGTGCCCTGGCCGTTTTATTGGCAGCTATCGGCGTATTGCGTATGCCTGATGTGTACCTGCGGCTGTCTGTTACCACCAAAGCAGCTACATTGGGTATCGGATTGATATTAGTTGGTGCCGCTTTTCATTTCAGTGAAGTAGGGGTGACATCCCGCATCATTGCCATCATTTTTTTTATTACTGTAACCGCTCCGGTAAGCGCTTACCTGATTGTCAGGGCTTCTTATTTCATTAAAGCGAAATTATGGGAGCATTCTATTGTTGATGAATTAAATGGCATGTACGATAAAAAAACGCATAGTTTAAGCAGTACCGATCTTCCCGATGAAGTTGCTTCTCACAGAACGGATGATGAAGAAGAGATTGAGGAGATTAAATAAGTAGATGCATTTGAAAACCAAATCAACCAAATAAAAAATATAGAATATCTTTTATTGAGCCAATATACCAATCAACCGGTAAAACAATTCTGTTAGTTTTTTATCAGCCTTCCCTGCTACTTCATAATTTCTGCAATATTAACGGACTAACTACTACAGGTGTTTTACCTACTTGCCTTAAAATCAATGAACCCTTTATGAAATTCAACTGCAGATAAAGGAAAATGGGAAATGTCTTTATAAGAAATTGTATGTTTGATGTTAATCTTTTCTATAAAATTGTTAAGGCCCGTGCCAGGTACAATCCCAACTTTTGCATTTTGTCCCCCTTCATTTTTCAGGTATTGTACGGCATCAGCGATATAGGATTTTTGCATCGTTTTAAATAAGGATTAAAACTTAGTGTATTTCATTTACGTATATTTCCGCAAACTAGGTTTGATGGACAGGTACAGGTCAATCATTTTATTATTGGTCGCATTTTGTATTATGCAAAAAGATGTACGAGCAAAAATTTATTATCAAAAGATTCGTTGAAAAAAAATACATCGCCAATCAAAGTAAAAACATGATAGTTGAAAAGGAATTTGTACAAACATTTATCCACGGGGTTCAGGCTTTTGAAATGTTTGTAAAAAGAAAATGACAAAATTAATTTATGAAAACTGCCTTAATCATTTTTGTTCGTCATCCCGAGCGGGGTAAAGTTAAATCTTTAGCGGGTTTGGAGGCACTCAGTCGCTTGGGTGGCTAACTTCATTAACATTAATTACAGCAACGCTGACCAAGACTTGCTGCATCAATTGGAATGGATGCAGCCCTGCAGATTTATCAAAAATTACTTTCCCACACCTTCTTTATTACTGATTCGCTTTTGAGCCATAAATTTATTTTTTATACAGGCGGGGTTAGTGAAAATGATATGTGGAGTAGGGATGGGTTTTATAAATTTAAACAGCCCGAAGGAGATCTGGGACAACGTATGCAACAAGCTTTTGAAAATGTGTTTTCGATAGGTTACGAAAAGGTTGTAATCATAGGCAGCGATTGCTACGAATTAACTTCTGTAATCATCAATACGGCATTTGATGTATTAGATCAACATGATCTGGTTATAGGGCCCGCTCATGATGAGGGCTATTATTTGTTAGGCATGAAAAAATTGCATCCGCTGCTTTTCAAAATAAGACCTGGAGTACCAGTTATCTTTTTCAGGAAACGGTGCGGACAATTGAAGCATTGCAATTGAGCTATGGTTTGCTACCCTTATTAAATGATATAGATAATGTAAAAGATGTACCCGCCAGTTGGTTAAATGAATGAATACAGGTAATACATTATACTTTGCTCAGGTCTAATAATAGCACTTTTAATTCAAAAAGAATTTTCCCTGTAATTAAGCATTTTTTTATAGGTGGCAAGCATTTCTTCCTGGCTTGATCCTGTAATATACATTTTTACCACTTTCGCATTGGCAAGTTGTACCTGAAGCCAGCCATTGGTTTCATATTTTCTGGCAGATATTAATACAGCTTTAGAAAAAATTTTGTATCTGCCGTGCTGTCTTGCCCGCTTACAAAATTCAAATTCTTCCATGATCTTCATATTTTCATTAAATCCATCACAGGCTTCAAATAGCGGTCGTTTAATAAAAAGCGTTTGATCGCCCCCCATACACATAAAAAAATCAAAGCGGGTAAACCAGGCATTGATTTTTAAGATCGTCTTATCTACATCGAACCTGGTGCGGTACCTGCCAATATCATAACCTTCCTGTAAAGCCTGTTCTATATCTATAATAAAGGATTGAGGGGGATAACAATCAGCATGAATAAAATATAATACATCTCCCTTACCCAGCGAAGCACCGTAATTCATTTGAGCACCTCTTCCTTTTCGGGCAGTAAGAACTACAATGGCCCCTTCCGCAGCAGCTACCTCTCTGGTATTGTCTGTGCTGCCACCATCGGCAACGATGATATCAGCAAGTGAATTGTTGCTGTTTTTTAATAAAAAGCGAACCAGCTTACCTATATTTTCTGCTTCGTTATAGGTAGGGATAATGATGCTGATGTTCATGGTACAAATTAATTAATTTAGTCTTTCATAATGGAATTTTGATGCGTATGTTTTTTATTTCAAGAACGGAGCTGCTTCCCAAAGTTTTGCGTCGTATCAACAATTTGATCCTTGCATGCAATGCGGCCATTTGAAAAAATTTGGGATTAGATCATCTGTATTTATTGTTGCCCGGGTTCTTCCTGGACAGGGCCGGGTATTTGATTTTTTCTGATCGGGATTTTTCAATAACATTTTCTTAATCGAAAAATTTTTCGAACATAATAATTCAAGGTTTGTTAAAGGGTTGAAGCTCTAAACCATTATATAAAAAAGACTTTTTAAAAAATTAAATAAGGAGTTTTTAAATTTTTACTTTTAAATTTTAACTTAAAACCCCCCATACATTCGGTATCGATGCAGGATGCTTCTACGGAGCAATGGTAAAAAATTTCAAACCTGTAAATAATGTGATTTCCTTACGGAGTATACATTCATTTTCAAATCTACCATTTTGCATATGGCCTATTGCAAATTTTAATTTGCATTTATTTGCTCCGTAGGAGCTTCCTGATTCTAGTATAATTATTGACGCAAGCAACCATGCTCCTTCGGAGCCACCTGATACATTTTCATATAAAAGTAAATAATGGAGTGCTCCTATGTAGCAAGGATATAAATTTCAAACCCTGTAAATAAATATGATTTCTGCAGGTCTTTTTAGTTATACAACAGACTTTGATCCCGGACCTGGCATTTTTGCACTTTCGGCAGACAACTGGGCTAATACTGCTATTTATATTTCCAAGCTTAGTGCGGAAGGAGATTTTCTATGGGCTATACAAATTCCTACATACCTTGACTTTGGAAATATCGAGATCAGGGTAGACAAGGAAAATAATGTATCTATAGTTTCGGATTTACATCTCCCTGCTGATTTTGATCCCGGGCCAGGTGAATACATCATGTCCCCTACAGGCGGAGTGGACGCATTTGTAGCTAAATATGATCCCAATGGTAAACTCGTGTGGGCAAAGCAATTTGGCGGCCCCGGTGATACGGTTCCAAAATCAGATGTATTGGAAATTGATAAAGACAATAACGTGATTATTTGCGGGCATTTCAATAAAGTATGAGCTTTTCTACAGCGACATTTGTTTATCAATGTTCTTACTAACTCGAGAACTGGCCGCCGGAGTTTCAAAAAGGAACCGTCACTATCATTCGTTGATGTATAGGTAAAATAGAAAGCGTTGAATGGATGTATGATTGAAGTTGGAATTGCGAATCAGGTAAATAGTTACATAGTTGGTTGTGTTGGAAGATTGATTAGTTGATACCGTCCAATGCAAAATGCAAATCGAAAACAGCCAGGAAAATTCAAATAATCGGTTTTTAATTTTTTTACTTTTGAATTTAACCTGTTGCTTCTCCCGCTCGTCTCCTGGAAGGGAATCTATCTTGCTAATAAATCATATTACAATTTGGTATCAACGCACATAGATACCTCGTGGTGGAAGCAACAGATTATACGTAGATTTGGTTTCTAATAATTTTTTAAATCCTATTCATGAAAAAATCTATCCTGTTTGTTCTGTCAATTATAACCGTTCCATTTATGCTGATTGCCCAGATGCCTGCGGGTGCAATCGCAATCTACCAACTTGACAATACTGCTACCGATATCAGCGCTAATAATTACAACGGATCACTCGCTTCTACTACAGCCACTACGAACCGTTTTAGCAATAGTAATTCTGCCACGGAATTTACTGCTGGCTCTTCAGTCGGAACTTTACCGTTGGAGCTGGTAACAGCGGTAAGTGATGATTTCAGCGTGGGTTTTTGGTTTAGGACTACGATGACTGCATCGTCTCATCCTCAGTGGTATGGAGGCAATGCGCTTGTTGATGCTGAAGTTTGCGGCGGTACTACCGACTGGGGAACAGCGCTGATAGATGGAGGTAAAGTTTCTTTTGGTATTGGCAACCCCGATATCACCATTAAATCAACAGCAGCCGGTTATAACGACGGTAGCTGGCATTTTGTAACAGCAACCCGCAACAAAACAAGCGGCACCATCATTTTATATATGAACGGCTTGCAGGTGGCTACATCATCCGGTACCACCACCAGTTCATTAACCGCACCAAATAGTATTCGCCTCGGATCCAATCCCTGCGCTCCCACCGGTGTGTATACTGGCGATCTTGATGATATTGTTTTTTACAACCGTGTGCTGAGCAGTACTGAAGTAACAGACCTGTATACCCATTTAAATGCTGTCACACTGCCGCTACGCTGGCTATCCTTCACGGGCGAATTGCAGGGGAACCAGGCTAAACTGCAATGGCAGGTGGAAGCGGTTGAAAACAATGATCATTTTGATGTAGAACATTCAACTGATGGAAACCATTTTATAAAAAAGGGATCACTCCGCAATGGGGACGGCACTACAATAGTTCCGGGCAAATCATTGTATTCATTTTTGGATGGCGGCCTGGCAACAGGCTTGCATTTTTATCGTATCCGGCAGGTAGACAAAGATGGTAGGTCTACCTTGTCGAAAACTATACAACTCAAAGTAAATTTTAAAATCGCCGGGTTTTATTTGCAATTGAATCCTGTAGCTGATGAACTATTACTGGTAAACGGAGATCAGATTAAGGTATTGCGGCTACAGGTAGCAGATAGGTCTGGAAGAATATTGATTGACAGGAAAATGAAATCAACTGATGCAGTTATAAGAACAGCCGTAGACGAATTGCAACACGGGTATTATCTTCTTACAATAAGCAGTGTCAACGGTAATATAACAATTCCCTGGATAAAGCAATAAATAAATGCAGCGCATTATCCCGCTTTTTGTAATTCGGGCGCAGTGAACATTGTTTAGGAACCATAGTTGACACCTGTTTCTTTGCGGGGAAGTAAATTGATTGAATAGTTGATTAGTTAAATGGTTGATAAGTTGACAGGAATTAGGGAATTGGGTTGGTTAGTTACATAGTTGATTTTGTTGAAAGGTTGATTTGTGAAAAGGAATTAGGGAATTTTGAATTTGTTTTTAAATCGAATCATCGTACAAGATGGTTCGTTCCTTACCATGCAGGAAAGTAATTATTAAATGACTGCATTTCAAAATAAATAAGCCCAAAAGTGATTTTAATTTTCGATGTCATCCTGCCTGCCCCGATGCATATCGTGGGAGCGCAGCGAAGGATCTGTTTGCGAAGTAAGTTGAATGGTTGATAAGTTGAATAGTTAATAAGTTAACAGGAATTAGGGAATTAGGTTGGTTAGTTACCTAGTTGATTTTGTTGAAAGGTTGATTTGTGAAAAGGATTTAGGGAATTTTGAATTTGTTTTTAAATCGAATCATCGTACAAGATGGTTCGTTCCTTACCATGACAGGAAAGTCATTATTAAATGACTGCTTTTCAAAATAAACAAGCACAAAACTGATTTTAATTTTCGATGTCATCCTGCCTGCCCCGATGCATATCGTGGGAGCGCAGCGAAGGATCTGTTTGCGAAGTAAGTTGAATGGTCGAAAATGCAAAATGCTTTCATGATGATTTTGAGCAGACCCTGGTGCAATTAATTGAATAATGCAAAATGAAAAATGCAAATCGAAACCGGCCAGGAAAATTCAAATAGAGACTTTTAAATTTTTACTTTTAAATTTTTACTTTTTTACTTAAAACCCCCACGCATTAGGTATTGTCGCTGTTTTTGAAACATCAACCAAATAACCATTGATGATTGCATAAACGGCCACACCATTTTTAGTGAGCAGGAAATTGGCGGCTTCACCCAATCCTGTTTCTTTCTCATTTCTTTCTTCATTGGTTAAATTCAATAACCTGTTTTTTAGCATACCGGTTGGTGTTTTTTCATCACTCCATTTTATATAGAGAAATCCTTCTTTAACCAATGCCATTTCTTCAACCGGATTTAAGGATTGCCATTCCTGGCGGGTCATGATCTTTGTTTTGCCCGGATAAAGGGATAAACCCGTGGCATCTGTTTCATCATAACCAAATACTTTTTCCATATCACCCAGTTCTTCAATTACACCGCGATAACTCACACTCCGGAAATCCTTGCTTTTTATTTGGGAACGGTTAATAGCCAGGTTGGTGGTAAATGTTTGTCCCGCTTTTTCCAGGTTTACATTCCGGATCACCAAATCATACAAGTTCCGGCTGTTGTGTGGAATGGTCTCATACTGGTTGATGTCTTCATTTGTAAAAGATCCTTTTGCAATGCTTTCGAAAGCGGTAAGCAACGCCATGAAATTCAATTTTCGGATATGTTGCTTTTCAGGATCGCCGGGATAACCGCCAGATTCTATTAAAATAGTGGAAACGCCCATGCGCTGCACATTATCACCAAAAGCCCTGGGTTCAAAATCATCATTGTAACGAGCCACTTTTCCGGGAATATGTTGTTGCAATGCTTTGTTCATAGCCACGATCACCTGCGTTGCTTTTTTACGCACATCATTCATTTCCTTTTCATAATTGTATGCGGGTGCCAGAAATGAAATGGTGGCCGTGTTTTGAGTGGGGCCTGCGGTATAATACACACTCTGATCGTGCAGGTTAAAACCAAATGCGGGTTGAATCTTTTTTACCAGGTTCATTAAGATCTTTCCTTCGGGTGTTTGCTGTGCACGTGCATCGCGGTTGATATCGATATCCTGTGCGTTGCGGCGTTGCCACACCTGGGCACCATCCGGGTTCAGCATCGGGACAAAATGGAGTTCAAGATTTTCTAAAAGAAATTTCCTTAATTCATCATGTTCGTCTTCAGCCGTAAAAAAATTAAACAGGTCGAACAGGGCCATGGTGGCGGTTGATTCATCGCCATGCATTTGGGACCATAACAGGATCTTTGTTGTACCGGTACCCAAAACCAGGTGGTGAATGTCGCGGCCCTGTGCCGATTGTCCGGCTACTGTATGCCTGAAAAGCGGTGAGGCCGCATGTTTTGCAATCAGTGGCGCCAGGTCGTTGTGTTTAAAGAATCGGTTATGGATCAGGGTTTCTTTATAGTTTACATAATCCGTCCAGGGAGTTTTTATGGTATCCGGAATGATGGTTTCAGCGCCTGATGAGCGGGTGGTTAACAGGAAAATAATTAAAAAGCAAAGGTGAAAACGAGCAGGATCTTTCATTGATAGTATTAATTTTAGGGGATAAAAGTAAATAAACAACCCATCTGTAAGGATTACTTTGGCCCTTTTATATTTCAAAAACTAGGGCATGGTTGATTTATACATATAATTTTCAGTCTATATAAACAGGTGTTCATTAATTTATAAAAGTATTTTAACATCTTATTGTAATATTCAGCATGTAAAACTATATTAGCACCTGAATTGACCAGGCAGGCATTAAATTTCTGAAAAGCATAGTCGCCGTTTACTAAAAAAGATTTTTCAATGATGAATTAGTGTTAGTAAAAATCTTTTTTTTGTCCATCATAGAGCATTCAACTTTTTATCCCTTCCATCGAATAACCACCAATCCATTTTTTATTAAAGATCGACCGTTGAACAGGTCTATTCATCAATCGCCGGTATGGTAGTTTATGGGTAACCCTGTCCGTTAGTTTCCAATCTCCCCTGCAAACCCGTTTAACCAAACAGGATTTTTATTATTGCCATTACATAAACTGCCATTATGAAATCATCCACAGTACTTCGTGTTATATCCGTTGACCCTACAAATCTGAAAAATACAATTATGAATAAATATCTACTCTTATGCAGGAGCCTGTCTCTTGCATTTTTGTTTTTGCTAATGGGTGTAACAGTAATGTCCCAAACTTCTCCTGCTACTTATTTAACACCTGGAACATATACTTTTACAG
>MWWA01000112.1_pt1 | contig 25154 bp, 26 predicted proteins | sample 1047341 | NCBI WGS metagenome assembly MWWA01 (sample SAMN06349978, study PRJNA376086) | soil metagenome | isolation source: MS5-1 sample Antarctic (ecotone) soil | place: Antarctica | collected 2015-01-13
TCATGAAAATTTGCTAATATGAAACCAGGAATCCACTTTCTTTTATGTTTTATTTTCCTTTTCAGTTTCACCCCGGCTATTGCCCAGGAACCAGGCGAAAAAGTTCGCATCATCTTCATCGGTGCACATCCTGATGATTGCGATAACGATGGCGGAGGTACTGCGGCGATATTCGCACAGATGGGTCATGCCGTAAAGTTTTTATCAGTTACCAATGGTGATGCCGGACATCAAACAATGAAAGGCAAGCCTCTTGCAAAGCGCAGATATGATGAAACCCAGGAAGTGGCGAAGCGTCTCGGCATTCAATACGATGTGCTCGATAATCATGACGGGCTGCTGATGCCAACGCTGGATGTTCGACTGCAGATCATAAAAAAAATTCGCGAATGGAATGCTGATGTCGTTATCGCGCCGCGTCCCAATGATTATCATCCTGATCATCGCTATACAGGTGTTTTGGTACAGGATGCTGCCTATATGGTATCGGTACCCAACATTGCACCGGAGACACCGGCGCTGAAAAAAAATCCGGTGTTTTTATATTCCGAGGATCATTTTCAACGGCCCAATCCTTTTCGTCCGGATATAGTAGTAGATATAACAGGTGTGTATGATAAAAAAATATCAGCGCTGGATGCGCATGTTTCGCAAATGTATGAGTGGCTGCCCTGGATAGGGCATTATCTTGAAGAAGTACCGGAAAATAAAACAGACCGCATCACATGGCTGGCAAAGAAAAGGGCAGGGGAGATCAGTCCTGAAATGAGGGCCTCTTTAGTCAAATGGTATGGGGCTGACAAGGCAGGAGAGGTAAAACATACAGAAGCCTTTGAAATTTGTGAATATGGAGCGCAGCCGGATGATGAAGAGATCAGGAGATTGTTTCCGATGCTGGGGAAATAGATGAAGGAAAAAATAAAGACTCACTGGAAATTATCCCAAAGGCTGATGGCCGGTAACATGATTAGCTGATTGGTACCTGCATCATAATGATAGGTAAGATCATCCAACAACGTTGGTTGTTTATGGCCATTTCGAGGGTAGGTTAAAATGTTTCCCATCGCTGATTGCAGATAAGCTTGCAGAAATATTGATCACATTAAAAAGCAACTACCTGCTTACTAATCATTGCTTTCTTTACAAGGCACAAGAAAGCCAACTCACTCCGCTACGCCTCATTCTTACGCCATAAACTTCTTTTATATGCCTGGACTAACATGGGGGGTATCCGGCTAAACATAAGCAAACAGGGCGAAAGCGGCCATTCATTTGTGTAGCCATCTTTTTAAAAACACTACAAAACACCTTATACGAAATCGCAGTCACTTCACTGGCGGTGTCGCTGAACATCGTATTGCAAAAAGCCCCCGCTGTATTAACTTCGGACGCTTTTTATTTTTTAAAATCATCTTTTAAATCGGGGGGCTTTCTTCAATACGCATAATGTTAGCGGCAGGCATTTTAATTGTTTAAACGGACTAATTCTTTTCCAAACTCGTCACTCTTTTGTTTTAGTATATTTTTCACATTCGCATTATCAAACTCCATATAATAGCCGAAGTAAATGAGGATGGTTGGCTTCATAATATAAACTTTTTATGAAGATAGTATTAAATAAAAGTCACCCACTACCAGGGTTGTAAAATATCACGACCGTTGGAAATTGACAATCTGAATATAATTAACTTACGCATTTTAATTGCATTGATGAGAATGATAATCGTCCCAGATTCAGTTGGGGAATTGCATGCTTTTATATTCGATATTAATTATGATTTGGCAAAAATTTATTTTGACAGCGTTTCAGTTCAAAGAGACAGATAGGTAACCTATATTTGACCAAAAGTTAAGCATGTTGGTTGAACGAGTAAATAATGATAAGATTGTAATCACCGTATCTTCTTCAGTTGACAGTTTTGGGCTTCAACGACTGATTGACTATGTGAAATATCTTGAAGCGACATCTAAAAGCAAAGCAAAACAGTCTGACGTTGACAAATTAGCTGATGAAGTGAATGCTTCGTGGTGGAGTAAAAACCGTAAACGTTTTATCAAGTGAAGTTTATTGTGGACGCCAATATAATATTTAGCGGCATTCTAAACACAAATGGTAAAATCGGCGACTTACTAATTAACTCAAAACCACATTTCACCTTTATAGCTCCAGATTTTCTAAGAACTGAAATACGAAATCATTATCCAAGTCTTATTAAAATATCGGGATTAACGATTGAAGAAGTTCAGGAGTCTGAGTTCCATCTTTATAAAAACATCAATTTCATTTCTGAAGAACAAATTAAAATTTCAAACTGGACTTCTGCGGACACACTTGTAGCAGATGTTGATCCAAAAGACACACATTATATTGCTTATTCAAAACAATTTAGGTGTAAAATTTGGTCGGGTGACAAGAAATTAATTAAAGGATTAGCCGTAAAAGGTTTTACAAATTTTATTACGACGGACGAATTACACAAATTACGAGAGGAACAGCGGACTGAAACTTAAACTTCTGCCAACACAGCGGGTTTGGCAATAGGCTGGCAGACGGAAGAACTATCGGCTTCAAATCAATATCAGCAATAGTTCCAGCGGGACATTATAAATTTTTTTGCCCTTGTTGCTGTTTAGCCACCAGGCCGAAGCCCACACACCGCCGTTGTCCGGTGTTCCCAGCAGGGAAGCGGGGAAGATTTGCAGCATAGCAATCACCAATGGGAATCCATCCCCTTGGGACAACCAGCAGAGAGTTTGGAATTAAAGAGAACACATCTATTTTTACTTGAATTATTTTGCAGCAACCAAACTACTCTCTTATTACCAATCATCATACACAATATTTTACAGCCACTGTTTTAGGATGGAAACATCTTCTGAAGCCCGGCAAATTTAAAGATGTGATCCTGGGACAGCCTTAGATTCACGGTGAAAGTAAACTGGGCTGAAGTAAATGTTTCTGTACTTTACCGTAACTAAAAGACAATGAAAATTACTGGGCAATCTTAATTTTATAAACTTTCGTAAAATCAACAAAGTCTGATCTGGGAAGGGTAAAAGGTCCGTTGCATGGTTTTCAAATCAGTAAATTGAAATTGAACTGATGCGGTGTGGATTTATAAGGTGTGGCTTCGTAAAATACCTTTGCACTGCCCATCGATCTTTCAATCGCTTTTTTTCTTGAGGCCAAAGCTTCTTCCTAAAGTGAGTGTTGCCAGCCTTCAATATAATTGACGTTTTTCAATTAAAATTATGCAAAAATATTTTGCTCCATATACTTCGCTGTTTTTTCTATCATCTTTTTACCTCTCTATGCAATAATCGGTACGCGATAATTCGGTATTCTTATCAACCACTTATTCATTTATCCCTTAGTTTTATCGCAGACAAAATGTTATGGAACCTCAGGAATATTACCGGCAGCGCCTTGCTGCCGTAGCAGTTGAAATCGGAAAATTGCGGCAAAAAAAATCGGTGCTGGGCTGGCTGCGGCTTGCCAGTATCATCATTTTAGTGGCAGGCATTTACCTGCTTATCAATTATGGGTTGGGAATCACAATTATTTTTTCGATCGCAATCTTATTTATTTTTTCCCGGCTGTTGCTGGCAGACCTCGCGAATAACGATGTCATATCGCACCTCGAAAGGATAAAAAAAGTAAATGAAGACGAGCTGCGTTACCTGGCGTATGATTACCTGCACTTTCCCGGAGGTGAAAACCTCTCACCCCCCGGTCATTTATATGCCAACGACCTGGACATTTTCGGAAGGGCTTCGCTGTACCAGTTTATCAACCGTACTCAATCTGAAATGGGTAATGCCAGGTTGGCAAGCTACTTATTAGGTCCGGCAGATATTCACGAAATCCGCAGCCGCCAGGAAGCTATCCGGGAACTGGTAACACAAATAGAGTGGCTGCAAGATCTGATTGCAAAGGGAGGTCAGCGAAAGGTGTTGCTCTCCACCAGCAGCCGTCTGCAAAGCTGGACGCAACAGCCGCCGGTGTTCGCCACTAACGGCCCCTGGAAATACCTGCGATACCTGTTGCCTGTCATCATCATTTGTATTGTGGTTTTATATGCATTCGATGTTATTGGCAATTCGATTTTTTACTCCGGATTATTATTATTTGCGGCATTGGCCTATCAATTAAATAAGAAGATCGCCCCGGTGCATGATCAATTAGAGCGGATAGCGGAAGAAATGGACGGCATGTCTGCAAGCCTTAGTCATATGGAACTGCATGAATTCCGTAGCCCGCTGTTACAGGATATTCGGGCACGGCTCACAGGAGAACATTCAGCATCAGCCAACATCCGGCGCATTAAAAAAATTTTGGAACGCCTCGATCTGCGCTATAATCTTGTTGTCTCCATTCCCCTGAACATACTATTACTTTGGAGTCTGCAACAGGTGATGGATTTGGAAAAATGGAAAGCGAGGCACAAGAACAGCCTGGCTAAATGGTTTGATGCACTGGCAGAAATGGAAGCCATCAGCAGCTTAGCCATACTTCATTTTAACAAGCCTCGCTGGTGCTTCCCGGAGGTGAAAGAAAATTATTTCTATTGCGAAGCAAAAAAAATGGGTCATCCACTGATATCAGCTAAAAAGCGGGTGGACAATGATGCCCTCATCCGGCAGGCCGGTGATATCATGCTGGTGACAGGATCGAACATGGCTGGCAAAAGTACTTACCTACGGAGCATTGGTGTCAACGCGGTACTGGCTATGGCTGGTGCACCGGTGTGTGCAGAATTGTTTACAATATCACATGTGCAGGTGGTGAGCAGTATGCGCATAACGGACAACCTGGAAGAAAGCACTTCAACTTTCTATGCCGAGCTGAAAAAATTAAAGACGATCATTGAAATGGTAAATGCAAAAGAAAAAGTGTTGATACTCTTAGACGAAATATTACGAGGCACTAATTCTTTAGACCGGCATACCGGTTCGGTGGCGCTGCTAAAACAGTTGATCCATCATAATGCACCGGGCGTTATTGCTACACACGACCTGCAACTGGCATCACTTGTAGAGGAATTTCCGGATGATATTCATAATTATCATTTTGACGTGCAGGTGCAGGATGACGAGTTGTTTTTTGATTATAAATTAAAACCGGGAATTTGTGATAGCCTGAATGCTTCGATATTGATGAGGAAAATCGGGATAGAGTTGTAAGAGTTATTACACAGATTGGAACGGATTACACGGATTGGGGGGAAATGATAAACACGAATTTTTGGGCACGAACCAACCTGCGGCAGGCAGGTTACACGAATTTTTTTAAGATACTGATCAGGTCGGATTACATGGATTGGTGAAACACGAATTTTTGGAGGCGAATTTCACGAATTTCCCTGGCACGTATAATCATCTACCATCAAGGTAATCAGTAAATCTCCGAAGGAGTCCTTTGGACAAGTAAATCATGGTTCAGACTTTTCGTGTAATCAGTGTAACCCGTGGCAAACAATTTTGTGGCCTTACTTAAAATCCTCTACCCCAACATTTTCATTAAAAGTGACGCTCTCCACATCAATTTCAAGTTGCTGCTGACCGGCATCTACATTCATTTTAAAAGGCACCATGATATCGTTCACTTTTTTATAATCACTTAGTTCAATCGTTTGTTGCACCTCGGTCGTCCCTTCATGTGTTGTCCTAATTTCTTTTACAAGATAACCAGTCTTCGCATCGTAGTATTCTGTAATAGATGTGCCGGAGGGTGGTGTAATCTTTAATTTGAAGGCATCATTGCCAGATACTTTTTCGCTACCTGTCACTTCTACTTTGTAACCTTCTTTTGCATAAAATAACTGTGGGAAAATTCCTTCGATATCTTTCGCATCTTTTAGCTCTCCTGCAGAAAAAGCGTTGGAGTTACCCATTTGCATATTAGAGCCGGTTTTGCCATCAAATACCCTTCGGACAAGAGGATTATCATTCATAGTTACTTCCATCAATAGCAGGTTAGGATTCATCATCTTTTGTACATATGGCAGGTTCATACCCTGCACTGCAAGGGTTCCTTTTATCAGCATTGAATTAACAGATTTCAATTTTTCTGCGCCTCCTACTGCATCAATATATTTGTTTATGACATCTCCGGCTGCCGGCAGATTACCGGAGACATTCATATCGTCATCCGGCTGAACAGCATGTGCGTAGGCATCATAATAATGGACAGGATACCCAAGTAATTCAATATTTTTTGAAACAGCTTCACCTTTCCCTACAACTACTATGCGTGTGTTATCATAATTAAAATATTTTGTTGCGACCCCCTGTACATCCTGTGCCGTAACAGCATTTATTTTTTGCAGGTATGTCTTGTAAAAATCTTTAGGAAGATCATTAATTAAAATATTGCTGGCAAAGGCCGCCGTCCGTGCCGGATTTTCCAGCCCCAATGCAAATGCACCGTTATATAATGCCTTGGCTCCACTTAGTTCATCCTCACTAACGGGCTGGGTGCGTATGCGTTTTATTTCATTCAATATTTCAATAACTGCACTGTCAGCTTTTTCATTTCTCACCGCGGCAGTTGCTGAAAATGTAGTTTGAAATCTGCCGGCGCCGACAGAAGAAAATGTGCCATAAGTGTAGCCCCGTTTTTCCCTGAGATTTTTATTTAAATAACCTTCACTACCGCCACCCAGTATTTGATTAGCCAATAAAAGCGGAAAATAATCCGGATGATTAAGTTTTAGATCAATGAGGTTTACAACAGATATTTCGCTCTGAACTGCGTTAGGCACATCTACGAAATCTATTTCGGTAGCCGGCGGATTTTTTACCATTTCGAGCTTTGGCAACTGAAGCTTAACGCCTGTCCAGTCACCGAAAGATTTTTCCGCCAAGGCCTTCGCTTCCGATGGCTTAATATCACCTACAAAAGTGAGATAGCTGCGTGATGGAGTGATGTATTGTTTGTAGGCAGACTTTATATCATCTATCATAATTGAGTTGATGGACTCCACCGTTTCAAATTCCCCGTAAGGATGCTGCGGCCCGAAGGTGAGGGCGTTAACAACACGTGCAGAAATAGCTTTTGCATTTTTTTCATTTGCTTTCAGCCCCGTAATTGCCTGCGACTTCAGCTTATCCAAAGATGCACTGAGGAAGGCCGGATGCCTAAAGGCTTCAGCCATCAACATAAACGTTTTCGGAAAATAACGGGTAAGCGAAGACGCTGAAGCACTGCTACTGCCGAGAGAAACATCTGCTCCCATTTGCTCCACTGCTTCGTCAAATTCAGCTTTCGTTTTTGACGTAGTTCCCTCGCCCAACATCTGTCCCATCAGTCCCATTACACCTGCTTTTTCTCCTTCTTTCAGCGGGCCCTGGTCAATAAACAATGTAGCAGTCACTTTTGGCAAGTTGTGATCCTCTACCACAAGGATAGTCATGCCGTTGGACAGCTTATACATTTCAGGTGATCCGAAAGAAATAACAGGCGCCGGTCCGGCTGGGGGCTGGTGGCTGCGGTCAACCTTCTGAGCCTGCAATTGTGTTATTAAGCATATGCCAAATAGCAATATAGAAAATTGTTTCATTGAAAATAAAATTTTGAATTAGTTGAAATAATCAGCCCTCAATTATTGGAGGGTTGTGGTAGGTAATACAATATCAGACGACGATTATTTACGAGATATTTTTTTGCAACATCCATCATGTCCTGACGGGTTATCTTGCGGTATTCATCAAGTACCTGGTTAATGTGAGCAGTGTTGCCGTAGATGTAAAAATTTTCTGCAAGGTTTTCGGCGACACTCAGCATCCTGGAATTCGTACTGACATAATCATTTTCCACCTGGTTCATTAGTTTTTGATAATCTTCTTCTGAAATAAGCGACTGCTGCACTTTCAACACTTCTTCATCTACATCCTTCAGTAATTCCGTAAGTGAAGTATTGTTGTTGGGTATCGCAAAAGTCATATACGCTCCGAAGTCCTCCAACGAAATACTAAAAGCGCCAACTTGTAAAGCATTCTTTTTATCATCAACCATCTTTTTATATAGTTTTGAACTGGCGCCTCCTGAAAGGTACCGCGTCAGCATATCCAAAACTTTTGCATCGCGGGTACCCTTTCCCGGTATGCGATAAGCCGCTACAATGGCCGGCAACTGAATGTTTGCATCATACACAGTATCAATAATCAGTTTCTCTAAAGGCTGCTCGCTGAAAGAAGGTAATTCCATTTTTTTTCCACCGGGTATATCGGTAAAATAGGTTGCGACCATTTCTTTTGTACTGTCAATATTTATATCGCCGGCTATGCTTAATGTTGCATTATTCGGCACATAATATTTCTTAAAGAAAGCTTTAAATTCATCAAGTGAAGCGGCATCCAGGTGGGCCTGCGAACCGATAGGCATCCACCGGTAAGGATGTGTTGTGAAGAGCCTGCTCATCACTGATTCTACAACATGACCATAAGGGCTATTATCATAACGGAGCCTTTTCTCTTCTTTGACCACTTCATTCTCTGTGTGCACACCATCATCATCTATTACCGGATGCAGCATGCGCTCGCTCTCCAGCCACAGTCCAAGCTCTAACTGATTGGAGGGAAATAATTCATAATACAGCGTTCTATCCTGCGATGTGGTAGCATTATGCCGGCCCCCGTTGCTACTCACATACTTTGAGAATTCATTCTTCTTAATATTTTCACTCCCGTGGAATAAGAGATGCTCAAAGAAATGGGCGAAGCCGGTGCGGGCTGTATCTTCATTCTTCGATCCCACATGGTAATATACACTTATTGCCACAACGGGAGCTTTGGTATCCTTATGCAGGATAACGTGAAGCCCATTTGAAAGATCATATTCGGTAAAGGAAATTTTTTGGGCGGATAAATTATACGCTGCTGCCAGGCTAAATATTATAATAAGAAGTTGTTGTTTCAATAGTCGCATTTTTATTTATATTTTTTTACACAAAAGAAGATGCAAGATATTTCAAAAGAAATTTTCCGGGCTCTGTTTTTCGGAAATGGGAATATGCATGGATGAACGGAAATTTAAAGTACCAAATCAATAGGTTGTAAAATTACTTTCAAAAAACTTTACCAAATTTGCGGCATGACAATTACATCAAGCCGTACTCCCCTACTTATGGCCTCTTTTCTCTTTTTCTTTTTTTCCTGTTCATCGTCCCGCCAAGCCAGCAAGTTTCAAACGCCCCGGTTAGAATTTTTAAGTGAATATGTGATTCCTTTTGCATTTGAATTTCAAAACACCAAAGTTGGCGGCTTGTCCGGTATTGATTATGACCCGGCAAAAGATCTTTATTACCTGATCAGTGACGACCGGTCAGGAAGATTCCCTGCAAGATATTATACAGTAAAAATAATTATTGAAAAAGCGACGATTGATACTGTCATTTTTTTACAAACAACTTTTTTACAAACTTCACCTGGTCATTTGTATCCTGGCTTTGCTATAGAACCAAACGAAGCCCCCGATCCTGAATCAATCAGGTATAACCCTGTCAACAATACATTCGCCTGGACAAATGAAGGTGAACGTGTGGTGCAGCCTGGCAAGGTAATTTTGCAAGACCCCTCCATCAATATCATGGACGATAAGGGAACTAAAATTGACAGCCTGCCAATTCCCGGGCAGTTTCATGTGTGTGCCGCAGAACAGGGGCCAAGACGAAACGGCACGTTTGAAGGACTCACTTTTGCAAACGATCACCGTATAATTTATACAAGCCTGGAGGAACCACTTTATAATGATGGCCCACGGGCAGGAATACATGATTCTTCTGCCATTATCAGGATCATAAAATATGATGCTGTATCAAAGAAAATGTTAGGACAATATGGTTACAGGATTGACCCGGTGAAATACGCCCCTTTAAAGGCCGGGGCCTACATATTAAATGGAGTATCAGAAATTTTAGCCTTTGATGATAACAAGTTGCTGGTAATTGAAAGGGGTTATACTACCGGCCGTTTAGGATGCCACGTACGGATCTACCTGGCTGACTTATCCGGGGCTGATAATATATCAGGTATTGAGTCATTGGCTCTTTCGCCTTCACATAAATTATTGAAAAAAGAGTTGGTGTTGGATCTTGAAGATACCGGCCGCTATATTGACAATATTGAGGGTATCACTTTTGGGCCCACACTGCCTGATGGCCACAAAACTTTACTGTTGATTGCCGATGATAATTTTATCCCATTGCAAAAATCACAGCTGCTCCTTTTTAAAATCGAGTGAAAATCTTCCCGTAAATAATTTTTCACCGCTTATACTTTATTTAGTGGGAGCTTTCACCGGCGGAGCTGGAGGCGGATTCGCGCCTGCTGGCGGAGGGCCTTTTGGATTCTCCGGCATGGGAGGTAATTTTGAATCAGGATGTTCATTACCCCTGTGACAGGTATAGCAATTCACTTCCATCAGCATATATTTAACATTCTTCACTTTCACACTATCCATATTCATCGGATTCATGGGGTGAGCAGCGTGCATATCAGGAGTTACATCCACTTTAATTTTCACGTCCTCGCCCTTTATTTTCACCTGGTCACCCTTTATCTTCACTTTGTCTATATCCCCTGCATTCATATCCTTCGCATGTGCATGATCATCTTGCGCCTCTGCCATTTCTCCGGAAAAATATTTCTTATTAATATCAATAGACATTAACATCATGTAGCGTGCCGTCTCTTTTTCGGGCTTTTCATCAGAGACAAAATTCATTTTTTTCTCTGCCTCCACGAAAACGTGGCAAAAATTGCATTTGACACCTAAGGACTGGGAAAAATGATGCATTACACTATCGAGATCATGTTCGGAGATATCAGCCGGCAACACTTTAAGGTTTTGAAACTTTGGCTCCTCCATCACTGAAAATGCCTGGAAAGCAACGATACAAATGATACAAGTTGAAATGATAAAAAAACTTTTTTTCATGCGGAAGTATTTGTACCGAAATTATCGAAAATTATCAAACAGTGTTTAAAATCCGATCGGTCGCCGGGTGGATAAGTACTGAATTATTAACTTTTTCAACCACATGTGCATATTTATTTAGTAAATCATTTTTTGTATCTTTTATTTTTGAAAGTATCCTTAAAACCGTATCGCTATTTTTAATCTTAAAATTTACCCGATTGACAGACACGATCATTAACCTGGAAACAGTAAACCCTATTGAATTCTTTGGAGTAAACAATGGAAAATTAGATATTCTTAAAAAGAAATTTCCCCGACTGAAGATTCTCAGTCGTGGCACGCAAATTAAATTAACCGGTGCCGCCGACCAGATCGAAGATGCTAAAGACAAGATCACGCTGGCCGTACAATACCTGGAACGGAATGGTCAAATGAGTGAAAACTATTTTGAGCAGATACTTGGGGGTGATGATGAAAAGATCATTGACAATTTTATAGAGAGAAATCCCAATGATGTTCTTGTGTTTGGCCCTAATGGTAAAACTGTAAGAGCTCGTACTGCCAACCAGAAAGCAATGGTACAGGCCTTAGATAAAAATGATATCATTTTTGCCATTGGCCCGGCGGGAACGGGTAAAACCTATACAGCCGTGGCACTCGCGGTGAGAGCCCTGAAAAATAAGCAGGTGAAAAAAATCATCCTGACGCGACCGGCGGTGGAAGCAGGAGAAAGCCTGGGATTTCTGCCGGGTGATCTGAAAGAGAAGATTGATCCTTATTTGCGGCCATTGTATGATGCCCTGGACGATATGATGCCTGCTGACAAACTCGGGTATTATATGACTACCCGCACTATAGAAATCGCACCACTTGCGTATATGCGTGGCCGTACTCTTGACAATGCATTCATTATACTGGATGAAGCGCAGAACTCTACAGACCTGCAACTGAAAATGTTTCTTACCCGTATTGGCGCAAATGCAAAGGCTATCATTACCGGAGACGTAACACAAATTGACCTGCCGCCAAAGATCAAGAGCGGCCTTGACAAGTCTGTGAGGATCTTACGAAACATTGAAGGCATTGCCCATATTGAACTTGATGAAGAAGATGTGGTAAGACACAAACTTGTAAAAGCGATCATTAAAGCATATGAAAAGGAGAATATACGTGAAATGGAACAGCGATGACATCCATTTTCATAACAAGATTTATAAACAGGTGGCTGAAAAGCTGCCTGTTATTTTTTGTAGCAGGATGTGCAGCCAGGTCAGAAAATGGAGTTAGTAAATCAATATTGAAGCAAGAGCAAACTAATGAGGTTCGCTTATTAGATGCCATTGATGCTATCAACTCTACATTTCCCCTTGTAAAAAATGGAGACCTGGTAGTACGCTGCGGAAGAGATGCAACAAGCTATATTATGCGAAACCTCTCAGATGGCGACAAATCCTGGTCGCACTGCGGAATCGCTTTTTGGGAAAATGATTCTCTGATGGTTTATCATGCATTGGGTGGGGAATGGAATCCTGCCATGAAATTGAGACGCGACCCTTTTTCTGTGTTTTCAAACCCCTGGGAGAACCGTTCCTTTGGTATCTACCGTTACAGTTTATCAAACAAAGAGAATAATTCATTAAGGAACATTGTGCAAAAGTATTACTACAGTCAGATACCTTTTGATATGCAGTTTGATCTCGGGACGGATGACAAAATGTATTGCTCAGAATTAGTTAAAAAATCACTTGAGGAGGCTACACATTACCGCTTACAGATTCCCGTTGAGGAAATACAGGAAAGAAAGATAGTGGGTGTTGGTAATCTTTTAATTCCCGGGTGCACGCTGGTGAAAAAAGTAAATTTTTCTTTTCGGTGAGTTATCAGGGAAAAAGTATTTTTGACCAACAAATAAAATTAAAATGAAACTTGCCTTCTTTTTCATGGCAGCTCTTAGCATCATATTCGGATGCAGCACAAATAACCAGGCTCCTGCAGAAGTGCTGGAAAAGTTCTTTAAAGCACTTTCTTCTCAAAATATCGAGGAGGCAAAAAAGTATGTAACAAGAGACAGCGAAGGAATGATGAATATGGTACAGATGGGAATGCAAAAGATGGGTAAAAATGATGAAAGTACTATAAACTATAGCCAGGAAAATATGGAGATCGGTAAAGCTGAGATTAATGGCGATAAAGCTTTAGTACCGGTAAAGGATAAAAAAAGTGGCGAACTAACCGACTTCACATTGAGAAAAGAGGATGGAAACTGGAAAGTTGCTTTTGATAAATCTACCATTATGGAAATGGCTACCAGGAAAATGAAAGAGCATGGTGTTGGAAAATTTAAAAACAGCCGGAATGATTCAATTCGCCTCGACAGTGCAATGATGCAGAATATGGATTCGATTACCAAAGAAGCGATTAAGAAGATGAAGGAAATGCCGGAGCCGGATGACAATTAAATAAGCACAGAAATTAATCAATTTATTCTTGGAAAGAAGATGAATAGTCCAGCGAAAATTATATTCGTTTTTGCATTGCTGTTATTAGCTGGCTGCAATACAACTCCGGAGATCAAAAAAACAGATCCTTTAGAATCAGCCCGGGGGTTCATTGAATCATCCCTGAAAGGAAACTATGATGAGGCCGAACAATATATTCTTCACGATAGCTCTAACCTTGAATACTTTAATGGTATGAAAGCTTTCAATGAAAAGCAGGTGGATAAGATTAAAGTAGGGTATAAAGAAGCAAATATCATTATTGACTCCATTAACAAAATATCGGATTCGGAGTCGGTTATTCATTATTCCAATACTTATAAAATGGAGCCCTCAAAATTAAGAATGGTGAGGGTAAAACAGGAATGGCTCGTAGATTTTAAATATACATTCCTGGAAAATAATTAGATCAAATGATCCCTTGTTATTTTTTCATTGCCGGAAAAATCCAGCCGCTATGAAGTTTATCATAGCCGTGGGTATTGGCAGCCTAATTGGCGGCATCTCCAGGTACTTGCTAACTCAATATGTTCAGGAAAAATTTTTTTCTTCCTTCCCCTATGGCACTTTTACCGTAAATGTGCTGGGCTGCCTGCTGATTGGAATCGTTTTCGGTTTTGCCGAAAGAGATACCCTGGGAACGGTATGGAAATTATTTTTAATTACCGGTATTCTTGGAGGTTTTACCACTTTTTCTTCCTTTAGTAATGAAACCGTGTTTTTACTAAGAGACGGTAAGGCAATGGTAGCGTTACTTAATGTATTAGGCAGCGTAGTATTGGGTGTGCTGGCTACCTTCGCGGGTTTATATATCAGCAAACTATTGTAAGCTCTTTAGTTCTTGTGATGGAGATGAAGAATAAGTAACGTAATTTGTTCATAAATAAATTAAATTCTTATGTATATACTTCATCCCTGGCATGGCGTTCATTATGGTGATAATGCCCCTCAGCATGTAAATGCCATCATAGAAATTTCACAAGGCTCCCGCACAAAATATGAAATAGACAAAAAAACCGGCCTGCTGAAGATGGATCGTGTCATATACTCTTCGTTTCATTACCCGGTAAATTACGGCTTCATTCCCCAAACGCTTGGACAGGATGCTGATCCGCTGGATATCCTGGTGATGTGCTCGGAATCTATCCGGCCGCTTTGCCTGGTAGAGGCTAACGTGATTGGTAACATGCAGATGATTGATGGAGGAATGATAGACGATAAGATCATTGCTGTGGCTTCAAATGATCCCGGCGTAAATTATATTAAAAGCATGGACGGCCTGCCACAACATTTTATCCGCGTGCTGAGAAATTACTTTGAACAATACAAAGTTTTGGAAGAAAAAAAAGTTGAGATAAATGATTTTCAATCCAGGGAAATTGCTCTTGATGTAATCAATGAATCTATAGAATTCTATAAAACATCGTATCCAAAGAAATGATTAAAAAGAAATCAATGACTACTGAATTGGTTGTTATGTTGCTGATCATTGGGCTTGCTGCCGGAGTGCTTGGTGGACTTGTTGGTATTGGCGGTGGTATCATTATCGTACCTGGTCTTATTTATTTGCTTGCTTTTTCACAAAAAGAAGCCCAGGGCACTTCCCTGGGAATCCTGTTATTGCCGATTGGTATTCTGGGCGTTTGGCAATATTATAAAGCGGGGTATGTTGACATGCGTGTGGTCTGGCTGGTGGCTATCGGGTTTCTCGCCGGCAGTTATTTCGGCAGCAAGATCGCCCTGGCGCTGCCACAGGAAACGGTGAAAAAAATCTTTGCTATACTGATGATCGTGGTAGCAATTAAGATGATATTTTTTGACAAGAAGATGGTGGACAAAGAAGAAAATACAGTAACGGATAAAACAATTATTTCATCAGGATCAGACAGGAAATAATTGAACTATAATAAACTTGACCGAATTTAAATCCCTTTGTGATCAAAAATACCTTCTGATTGTCCGCAGTTTATGCGTGCGTTGTTTGGTTTCCAAATTTAAAATGCCCTGGCTGTCAATTTTATCAATTCTCACTTTTCCGGAAGAATGAATGATTTCATTTTGGTTTAATAAAATACCGACGTGATTGATCCGGCCCTCTTCATTATCAAAAAATGCCAGATCGCCTGTTTTGCATTCCTGTAAAAAACTGATAGCTTCTCCTTCATTCGCCTGCATCCAGGCATCTCTTGGCAGCTTTACATGAAGAAATTTATAAGTGAGCTGGGCAAAGCCGCTACAATCAATACCAAACACCGACTTACCTCCCCATAGATATGATGTGTTGAGAAATTTATAGGCAACGGTTTTGATTAGCTTTTGCGTAATCTTTACTTCCTGTGGGGCCCATACTTCGCCCTTGAATTGAACGGTATTTCTTCTCCAAAACGCATTTCCATTTTTGAAGGCAGATAGAGAGGAGCCCATTGGTACGAACATGCGATGACCGTTATAATCAATTTCATTTACCCAGCCAGCCGTAAGACCGGTATCCACGTGCAGATAAAATTCATCATCCAATTCGGCTAAATGAGCAGACTGGCACCAGCCTTCATAGTGATCATATTTCATCCTGATCTTTTTCCAGTTGTCGGGAGCTGAATCAATAACCAAAGATTTTTCACCAAACAATTGTTGTGTTACCATTTCTGACTTATGAGATGGTTCGGATCTTACAGGGCTAACGGGTACGCAACATACGGAGTATGACATGCAGTTTTAATAGTTTGTTACAAAGGTAAATTATGGAATTTATTTATGTTTACATCTAAGGGACAAAGCGGCAAGCATTGCAAACACAGGATTTAGACCATATAACGGATGAAGAGTTGCTTGAGAAATTTTATTCCGATCATGAAAACAAATGGCTGGGCATTTTGCTTCCCCGCTATACCATGTTGCTGCTGGGCGTTTGTATGAAATATTTACAAAATGAGGAAGATGCTAAAGACGGAGTACAGCAGGTGTTTCTAAGAGTAATAAAGGAACTGCATAAATACCGGGTTGACTATTTCAAGAGCTGGATTTACATGATTGCAAAGAATCACTGCCTGATGAAATTGCGGGATAAGAATAGGCAGCCGTTAGAATTGAATGAAGAAATTACGAAAGAGCCTGGCGAAACGTTGGATATTAAAACCCTCATGAACAAGGAGGTACTGGTGGAAGAACTCGGGCGATGTCTGAAAGAATTAAATACAGAACAGCAACAATGCGTGAGCCTGTTTTATCTCCAAAAAAAATCTTACCACGAGGTGTCAGAAGTCACCGGTTACAGCTTGTTGCAGGTAAAGAGTTATATTCAAAATGGAAAACGCAATCTTAAGATGATGCTAAAACATACAAAGGATCAATTCAAATAAAATGATAAAATGAACAATAATCTGCTGAACATATTGGCGCATAGTAACAAGGATATTCACAACAAGGATCTCATGAATTACCTGAGCGGCAAACTTACTGCCGCAGAAAAGCATAGGGTAGAAGAAGCGATGCTGGATAACGACATTATGAATGATGCAGTAGAAGGTCTTGCGGCTTTACAAAATAATCGTATTGAGCCCGCCGTAGATCATGTAAATCATAAGCTGAAGAGGTATCTCCAAAAGAAAAAATTCAAAACAGCAAAGCGAAGTATTAAAGATCTTCAGTGGCAATATGTTGCAATCGCTGTAGTCCTGGTAATAATCCTCGTGGCATTTATTTTAATAATAAATTATTTGGGGAGTTAGTTCTTTGTTCCTTTTGCCTCGTGCCTTTTTGCCTTGTTCCCTCTTTGCCTTGTTCCCTCTTTGCCTAGTGCCTTTGGCTTCATGCCTTTTACCTCTCCTCACATACTATCACTCACATCCACTACCCTTCCCGTCGGTTGAATCATATTGCCATCCTTATCAATGATATCGCCTTCCTTCATCATCATAGATGTGCCATCTTTCATTACAACTTCGCCATTAGGATTTACCTTGCAACCATCCGTGCACATCACAGGTTCCATCATCGGCACCGTTTTCATATTTTTATTGATCATCATTTTTCCGCCAAACATGATCATCATTCCCTCTTCCATATTCACGGGTTCCGTTTTAGCGGTATCTGCGGAAGATGTAGTTTCAGGCAGAGCCAAAATAGTATCTGCGTTCTCCGGCCCATGAGTATTTTCAGTATTGGAATTACACGAGTATAGAATACTTGCTATTAAAAATAGCATCACAGCTGTTTTCATTTGATCTGCTTTTAATTGTAAGATCAAATGTATAAAAATATGAGCCTGTGAAAAGGCATTTTATTTTTTCCGGAAATAGATACGAACGGGAACCCCGGTCAATTCAAATTTTTCGCGTAGCTGATTTTCAAGATAATTTCTGTAAGGAGTTTTGATATCAAGGGGAAAGTTGCAAAAAAATGCAAATGAAGGAACGACGGTAGGCAATTGAGTAACATACTTGATTTTGACTGGATGGCCCCTAACTACAGGTGGGCGATATGCTTCAATGGCTTTGAGGATCACATCATTCAATTTTGAAGTAGGAATTTTTCTTGTCCTGTTCTCATACACTTTTAACGCTTCTTCCATTGCCTGAAAGATCCTGACCTTAGTAAGGGCCGAAATAAAAATGACAGGAACATCAGAAAAAGGTGCCAGTTTCTTTTTCAACACCTTTTCATAATCTCTGGCTGTATTAGTCTCCTTCTCTACCATGTCCCATTTGTTTACCAATAAAACAATGCCTTTCCCTTTTTTAGAAGCCAGGGAAAATATATTCAGATCCTGGGCAGTTATTCCTTGTTGGGCATCCATCAGTAAGAGGCATACGTCTGCTTCATCCACGGCTTTCACCGCCCTGATCACAGAATAAAATTCAAGGTCTTCATTCACCTTTGCTTTCCTTCTGATACCTGCGGTATCAATCAGGATAAAATCTTTATTGAATAGGTTATAACGTGTGTGAATTGAATCACGGGTAGTACCCGCCACATTACTAACGATAGTTCTTTCCTGCCCTGTCAGCGCATTCAGTAGCGTGGACTTTCCTGTATTTGGTTGTCCAATGATGGCAAATTTTGGTAAACCGGCATCTTCTTCTTCTTCCTGCTCAGGGATGTTGGCAACAACCGCATCCAAAAGTTCTCCGGTACCAGTACCAGACACCGAGGACAGGAAAAATATGTTTTGAAAACCGAGACTGTAAAATTCCGAGGCTTCCAGCAGGCGTGCATGATTGTCAATTTTATTAATAACCAGGTAAACCGGTTTTACAGATCGCCGCAGCATTTCCGCCATCTCCTGGTCTAGATTTGTAATGCCGGTGGTGACGTCACACATAAAAACAATGGCATTGGCTTCATCAATTGCGATGTGAACCTGCTTGCGGATTTCCTTTTCAAATACATCATCACTATGTTGCACAAAACCTCCGGTATCTATCAGATTAAATTGCTTGCCACCCCACTCGGCGATACCATAATGCCTGTCACGGGTCACTCCGCTGGTGTCATTCACTATTGCCTTCCGCTCTCCCAACATCCTGTTGAAAAAAGTGCTCTTTCCTACATTTGGCCTGCCGGCAATTGCTACTGTATATCCCATTCCGCTATTATTATTAAGTTAAGTGTAAATGTCCGACAAGGCACTAAGAAAGAATTCGTGAAACTCGCGTCTAAAATTCGTGTCTCGTTATTCCTTCCCAATCCGTGTCATAAAAGAATTCGTGAAATTAATGCACAAAAAATTCGTGTCTCGTCATTTCCCCAATCCGTGTAATCCGTACCAATCCGTGTAATAAAAAAATTCGTGTAACCTGCCTGCCGCAGGCTGGTTCGCGCCCAAAAATTCGTGTTTATCATTATGAAAGATGAACCTTTGCATTTAACTTTTGAAGATCATCATAAAAACCCGGATAGGATTTATTGACAGCTTCAGCGGCTGAGATGGAAGTATCGCCTTTTGCCTGGAGACCCGCCACAGCCGTAGCCATGGCAATGCGGTGATCATTGTTTGAGCTTACGGTATTCCCTTTCAAGATATTACCTCCCCATATAGTCATTAAATCTTCACTGATATCAATGCGAACATTCATTTTGGCAAATTCCTTTTGCAAGGTTACACCACGATTACTTTCTTTAAAACGAAGCCTTCCCACCCCAGAGATGGTAGTGATGCCCTGGCAATAAGAAGCAAGTGCAACAAGCGGCGGGAAAAGATCGGGGCAATGCGTAGCGTCAAATTTGAATGCCGATAACTTACTTTTTTTCACACTGATGACGTTGGCACCCACATCCATGTTGGCTCCCGCAGCTTCAAGGGCCTGAATAATATTCTTGTCTCCCTGGGTTGAATTCATATCCATCCCGGATAATTTTACATCTCCGCTAATAACCCCAGCCACTAATAAAAAGGCGGCATTGCTCCAATCACCTTCCACTTTATATTTTTTGCTGATCACTTCAATGCTTTTAGCCCGGGGATAGATGGTGAAGTGCTCAAAGTTCTCATTATCTATTTTATACCCGAAGTGATGCAACACCTGCAGTGTAAGGCTGATATAGGGTTTACTTTTTAAATTTTTTACCCGGATAGTAACCGGTGAGGTGCAGGCCTTTGCAAACGCTATGATAAGCCCCGTTAAAAACTGGGAGCTTAAAGACCCGTCAATCGTAATCGGTTTTGGCTGCAAGGGCCCCCTCACCAGGATGGGCAGCCGCCCGTTCGCAGAGTGTACATACACATTTAGTTTTGGAAGCACTTCATCAAAGAAATTAATAGGTCGCGTGAGAATACTTCCTTCTCCGGTGAAGCTGATATCGTGATTAAACAAAGCGGCGACAGGAACAAACATCCTCAGCGACAATCCGCTTTCACCACATGAAACAATTAAGTGCTTTTTCGAATCATCAGTTCGAAAGATGCCGGATGGACTATTCACGATCACCTGATTTCTGACGGTATTTACTTTGGCACCCAGGGTCTCAATAATCTTTTTTGCAGCTTGTTCATCGTTACTATTGCCTGCATTTTCAATGATGGTGGTTCCACCGGATATCAATGCAACAGCACAAGCCCGTTGCATACTGCTTTTTGATGGAGGAGCATCTATTGCGCCGGAAATAGCCGAGGGAGATAGCCGGACGATCAAAGCGAAATGGATTTATATATGCTGTGGAGCTTGTCTAAATGAATGGTATGCACAACTCCCCTGCCGATGGCGGTCAATAAAATAAGGTGTATAGAATCACCGGCCATCTTCTTATCGTGTTGCAGGGTTTTCCATGCTTTTTGTTTATTAAATTTTAATCTCACCGGCAGCCTGTATTTTTTAAGTAAAGCTGTAATGCGTTCAACCTCGCTCTCAGGAAGCATCACTGTGAGGGTGGAAATGCCAGAGGCTAGCACCATGCCAATGCTGATGGCCTGGCCATGCGGAATTTTTGCCGTATTCTCAATGGCGTGGCCGATCGTGTGACCAAAATTTAACAACTTTCTTTCTCCTGTTTCAAATTCATCTTTCGAAACTATCTCATATTTTAAATCAACATTTTTACGCACAATATCTGCAGTCAATTCTTTTGAAGATCTGAAATCTTTTATCTTGTGCGATTCCAGAAATGAAAACATTTCCTCATCCCTGATGCAGGCATGTTTAATAATCTCAGCAAAACCATTGATCCATTCCCTTGAAGGCAAGGTGTCAAGAAAGCTGTAATCGTAGAGGAGAAATTCAGGATGCCTGATCACACCCACCAGGTTTTTATAAATGCCGGCATTTATCCCGTTTTTGCCGCCCATACATGCGTCTACCATCCCAAGGATCGTTGTTGGAACAAAGGCAAATTTTAATCCACGCATAAAAACAGACGCAGCAAAACCAGCAATATCCGTTATCACTCCCCCGCCTACTCCAATAATGAAAGTCTGCCTGTCGGCATTTAATTCAATGAGTTGCCCGATAATTTTGTTTACTGTGTCCTGAGTCTTATGTTTTTCACCAGCCTCAATGATGATCGTATTTTCTTTATCAAATTGTTTACGATGCGCCGCATACACATGTCTATCGGTAATGCAAATAATACGCTGCTCAGGACATATGGAATAAATATCAGCGAAGCCAGCGCCGAAATAACACTGTACACCCGTTCCTGAAAAGGTATATTGTATCGGCTCAGAAAAATTATTCATTCATTATCTTATTCTGGTGATTGATACTTTCAAGGTGAACAGCATCGAAGTATTTGGTAATAAAATCTTTACTAAGGCCGAGCTTATCGCCTTTACTGATGGCCCTTCCCAGTATATCGTTCCACCTGTTAGTTTGTAAAATAGTAATGTTGTTATCTCTTTTATATACGCCGATCTTGTCCGCTATTTTCATACGCTGACCCAACAAGGTCAGCAATTCATCATCAATATGATTAATCTGCTCTCTGAGAGTAGCCAGCGCCGTTAGAAATTCTTTTTGATCGGTATTTTCAAAACGCCATATAAGGCTGTCAAGCATCTCTGCAAGTCTCTCCGGTGTCACCTGTTGTTTAGCATCGCTCCAGGCATTGTCGGGATCAATGTGACTCTCTATCATTAACCCATCAAAATCCAAATCAATACTTTTTTGGGCTATTGTTTGCAGTAATGCCCTGCTGCCGCAAATATGAGAAGGGTCGCAGATCAGTAACATTTCAGGAAATCTTCTTTTCATTTCAATGGGTAGATGCCACATAGGAGCATTTCTGAATTCAGTATTTCCATAATTGGAGAATCCCCGGTGTATCATGCCTACCTGTTTCACACCGGCCTTTTGCAATCTTTCAATACCTCCGCTCCATAATTCAAGATCAGGATTAATGGGATTCTTGATCAATACCGGGATATCCACTCCACGCAGTGCATCGCACACTTCCTGCACACTGAATGGATTGACGGTGGTACGTGCGCCGATCCAAAGCATATCCACATCAAACTGTAAAGCATCTTCCACATGTTTTGCGGTTGCAACTTCCACTGTGATGGGGAGGCCGGTAATTTTTTTTGCCTGTGCCATCCATGGCAGGCCTTTTACGCCGATTCCTTCAAACATGCCGGGCTTTGTCCGTGGCTTCCATATGCCTGCTCTTAGAATATCTACCCTACCGGTTTTTGCCAGCTTGGTAGCCGTCTCCAGCACCTGGGCTTCTGTTTCTGCGCTGCAGGGGCCGCTGATGATAATCGGACGCTTGCCTAATTTTTCCTGGAGGTCCGCTTTCATTGTAATAGTTTCTGTTTGCATGGTAAATTTAATTGTTATTAATTTCTTTGCATTTTACACTCGTTTCAAATAAAATTTATCTGTCCTGCTGTGCATTTGTTCAAAATGTTTTTCACGATTATTTCAAAATTCTTGAAATCTTATTAGCATTCAGAATTAACTCGGTTAAATAATCATAATTTTCCTTTTCAAGACAACTTTTAAATTTTCGCAATTGCGAAATATGTTCGTTTAATACATCCAATACATTTTCCTTGTTTTGCCGTAAAACCGGTACCCACATTTCGGCATTGCTCTTAGCAAGCCGCACCGTGCTTTCAAAGCCGCCACTGGCTAATTCAAAAATGGCATTTTCCTCTTTTTCCTTTTCCAAAACCGTATTGGCTAAGGCGAAGGAGGTAATATGTGAGATATGACTTACGTATGCCGCGTGCACATCGTGCTCCGCCGCCTCCATATATAGTAAATGCATTCCCAAGCCTTTGTACATCATTTTTGTAGTTTCCAGTGCATCTGCATCACTGTGGCCTGCATTACAGATCACGACTGCTTTATCAGCAAAGGCGCCATGAACTGCAGCCTGCGGACCCTTAAATTCGGTACCCCACATGGGATGAGTGGCCACAAAGCGTCCCCGCTTTGGATGGTTTTTTATTTTCTCAATTATCGGGTTCTTTGTGGATCCAACATCAATCACCACTTGTTTTTCTACCAGGTCCAGTACGCCAGGTACTAAAGTACAGGCCACATCCACCTGCACAGCAAGAATAACCAGGTCCGACTTGATAATGGCTTCATTCATCGGCAGCATTTCATCTACCAATCCTGAAGCAAGAGCCAGCAATCTGTATTCTTCATTTATCTCAACACCTATTATATGAGCAGCAAGATTTTTTTCTCTCAATGCTATTCCCATTGACCCCCCAATTAATCCTGTACCAACAATGGCCGCTACCATAATAGTTTGCATTGTTTAGATATTATACAGATTCTCATATATTCTACAAAACCAATCATCATAGTTTATTTTTCATCATAGATATTCTGTCTATCGCTTCCCTGATCCTGGCTTCCTGGGTGCAAAGACTAACACGAATATATTTGTCGCCTTCACTGCCAAAAATACCGCCCGGGGTTAAAAAAACATTTGTGCTTTGCAATATCGAATCGCTAAACGTATAGCCATTCTCAAACTCAGCAGGTATCGAAGCCCAAACAAACATGCCGGCCTGTTTTGTATCAAAATTGCACTTCAGCATTTTTAATAAGCCGTATACCGTTTCTCTTCTTTTACCGTAGGTTTTATTCAACCCGTCGAACCAATCCTGCCCGGATTCCAGCGCCCTGGCAGCTGCAAGTTGCAAAGGCAAAAACATGCCACTGTCCATATTTGATTTGAACCGCATGATCTCCTCGATTCTCCGCCTGGCAGCCACCGCTACTCCGATACGCCAGCCCGCCATATTATGGCTTTTGCTTAATGAGTTCAATTCAATGACAACATCTTTTGCTCCCTCTACAGCGAGCAAACTCATTGGTGTATCATTTAAAATAAAACTGTAAGGGTTGTCATTCACCAACAGTAAATTGTGCCTTTTGGCAAAAGCGACCAACTCTATAAATAAATTCCTGGACGGCAATTGCCCGGTTGGCATGTGCGGATAATTCACGAACATCAGGCAGCCCTTCCAATCCTTCGCTTCGTCCTTTAATTTTTGCAATGTTTCCTCCAGTGCCCTGAAGTTTGGGTACCAACTATTTTCTGCTGTCAGGCTATATGCAACAATTTTTGCTCCCGCAATTTTTGCAGCACTCTGGTAAGTAGGGTAACCAGGATTTGGTATCAACACAGGATCCCCGGTATTAATATAGGTCATACAAATATGCATGATCCCTTCTTTGCTACCGATGAGCGGCAGGATTTCCTGATCAGGATCTAAAGAAACACCATACCATTTATTATACCAGGTAGCAAAGGCTTTGCGTAGCACCGGGCTGCCTTTATAACTCTGGTACGCATGTGTATTGGGCCTCGCTGCTTCATCACTTAATTTGGTAATTACCTCTCTTTGCGGAGGTAAGTCAGGGCTGCCAATTCCCAGGTTGATGACATCTTTACCTGCTTTCTTCATTTCTTCTATCTCCCGCAGTTTCCCTGAAAAATAATATTCACCGATATCATTCAACCTGTCTGCAACCGGCAAGGGCTGATATTCATTTTTCATTATGACATCATTACTATGATTATTGACTGGCTGTGACATTCACTATACTTTTTCTTTTTTATCTTTTTTTCCATTTTTATAAACGCCGTAGGTTTTCAGATCAATAGTAAAAGGTTTGATATCACTCAGCACCTGGTGAAACTGCGATAGCGATGCAAACTCCATGTCAACATGAAATGCATACCGCCAGTCGCTGCCAGGAATGGGCATGGATTGCAGTTTGCTTAGATTGATGCCTCCCTCAGCTATTACCGTTAGCACCCGTGCCAGGCTTCCTTTT
>MWWA01000113.1_pt1 | contig 25137 bp, 28 predicted proteins | sample 1047341 | NCBI WGS metagenome assembly MWWA01 (sample SAMN06349978, study PRJNA376086) | soil metagenome | isolation source: MS5-1 sample Antarctic (ecotone) soil | place: Antarctica | collected 2015-01-13
CTTATAAGCAAGGAGTTCTTCTTTATTATCCAGGATCGGGATCACGTTTTTAAATCCACCATTAATCAATTGCGCAATTCTCCTTGTATAATTTTTCTGCTTGAACCCATTGCAGAGAATATAAAGACGGGATTTGATCAAAAAGGTCACTAATTAAATTGTTAAAAGCCAGTGTAAGCAGACCTGTGTTGGATTCTGAATACACACATATGCTTTGTTTTTAAATAATAATATTCATTAATGCTTTAAACTTTGCATCCTCGAAAATCAACCATTTTTAGTGACAATTTTACGTGAAATTTGAAACGCCTATGACAATACTTCCTAATGGGTGATAAGAAGTCAATGTCCCTTAACGTAACTTTGCAAAAAAAATAAACATGTATCCAATAGAAATAGTACAACCGATGAAGGAAGAACTTACTGAGAATGGGTTTAATGAACTGATCTCCAAACAGGAAGTTGAAGAGCAATTAACCAAAGACGGAACTACACTTGTAATGATCAATTCTGTTTGTGGTTGTTCAGCAGGTACCGCAAGGCCTGGTGTGCTGATGGCGGTTCATAATTCAACAAAAAAACCGGACTTTCTTGCAACAAGTTTTGCAGGATTTGATACGGAAGCCGTACAGGTGATCAGGCAGCACCTGATGCCTTATCCTCCATCTTCACCAGCCATCGCATTGTTTAAAGATGGAAAGCTGGTTCATTTTATCGAGCGTCACCAGATAGAAGGAAGGTCAGCTCAAATGATTGCCCAGAACCTGATCGGAGCCTTTGATGCCTATTGTAATTAACCTTCCATTTTTTGAATGTTATATCATAAGAGGTTTCCATGTTTGGGAGCCTCTTTTTTTTTGTTGTTATTTCACCTAACATTGCTTCAAGAATCAGGCTTATGTATCCAAACCTTTATTATGTTTTTAAAGATTTCTTTGGTGTTCAGATTGGAATGCTCCGGTTCATTAATTCTTTTGGATTCTTTGTAGCCATTGCTTTTCTTGTTGGTGCGGCCTTGCTTTCTTCTGAATTACGCCGGAAAAGTAAGGAAGGATTGCTTACGCCAACTGAAGTTAAAATCCGTATTGGGGAACCTGCTTCCATTACGGAATTGATAACCAATTTTTTACTTGGCTTTCTTTTCGGATACAAGATACTGGCGCTTTTCTTTTTGGGGCCAGAAGTTACGCGAGATACGCAGGCTTATATTTTTTCGGGTGCCGGCAGTTTGCCTTTAGGGCTTTTGGTGGGAGGCATATTCACCTGGTTAAAATACCGGGAAAAGAAAAAGCAACAGTTGCCCAAACCAGAGGAGCGTACCGTGCGGATGTGGCCACACGACAGGGTAGGTGAGTTAACCATTATTGCCCTGGTTGTTGGATTGGTCGGTGCAAAATTGTTCGACATTTTTGAAAACTGGTCAGATTTTCTTTTAAAACCTGCTGATTATATATTTTCCGGCGGAGGACTCACTTTTTACGGTGGTTTGATCTGTGCAACACTGGTGATCATCTGGTTTGCTCGGAAAAATAAAATTTCGGTACCACACCTCGCAGATGCCATTGCGCCTGCCCTAATGATCGCTTATGCAATAGGAAGAATGGGATGCCAGGTATCGGGGGATGGCGACTGGGGGATTTATAATTCCGCTTTCAAGCTGGACAGCACTTCCAACATAGTGGCTGCCGCTCCGGGTGAATTTGAACAATCTGTAAGTGCTCACTCCACCTATTTTCTCAGAAATACCAACGTTGAAAATGCATATTTTTCTAAACCCGGAGCGCTGTCTTTTCTGCCCAACTGGTTTTTTGCCTACAACTATCCAAACAATGTAAATGAGGCCGGAGTACCCATACAGGGATGTAATGACAGGTATTGCAACCAGCTTCCATTACCTGTATTTCCCACACCCTTGTACGAGATCCTAGCCTGCACTCTTTTGTTTTTCATTTTATGGGCTTTGAGAAAGCGGCTGGTTCCACCGGGAGCTGTGTTCGCCCTCTATTTAATTTTAAATGGTTTGGAAAGATTTATGATCGAAAAGATCAGGGTCAATGTCAAAATGGAAAATTTTCTTGGAATGCAGCCAACCCAGGCCGAATTGATCGCATTTTTTCTAATGATTACAGGTGCTGGTCTATGGGTTTTCCTGTATTATAAATACCGGGCCACCCCGGGCAGGGTGTGAATAACTTAGGTTTGGAATTTTGAACAATCACATATAACGCTTTCTCAGCCAATATTTCGCTAAATAATAGTTAGTACAGTTTTTGTAGATAATAATTGAAGGAAAACCGTTATGAAGTTTGAACTCCAAAACTTACCTTTGCCGATAGTCTAGGGCGGATTAACAATCCCTTTGCAACTATCCACAAACTCCAATGGTCAATGATATTTATTCATCTTTATAATCAAGGAAATAATTTATGAGGCAGCTTAAAATTGCTACCCAGATCACGAACAGGGATTCTCAGGCCGTTGAGAAATACCTTCAGGAGATCTCTAAGATCCCTATGATCACTCCTGAAGAGGAAACCACACTGGCACAACGTATTAAAATGGGCGACCAGAGAGCTTTGGACAAACTGGTTCAGGCCAACCTGCGTTTTGTGGTTTCGGTGGCTAAACAGTACCAGCATCAGGGTTTATCTCTAAGTGACCTGATCAATGAGGGAAATTTGGGTTTGATCAAAGCCGCTCAGCGTTTCGATGAAACAAAAGGTTTCAAATTTATTTCTTACGCAGTTTGGTGGATCCGTCAGTCCATTTTACAGGCGTTGGCTGAACAGGGCCGTCTTGTGCGTTTGCCGCAGAATAAGATCGGAACTTACAATAAAGCCAATAAGGCCTACATGGCTTTCGAACAGGAGCATGAAAGAGAGCCCAGTACAGAAGAACTTGCGGATATCCTGGAAATGAGTGAAACAGAGATTAATAATATTTTTCAAAGCAATACCCGTCATACTTCCCTCGATGCACCTGTGCATGAAGCAGAGGATGTAGCCATGGGTGACCTGCTGGAAGGTAGCGATGATACCGATGAAGACGTGATGAAAGATTCACTCAGAAATGAAATCAGGCGTGTACTTAAGTCTCTGAGTCCCAGGGAAGCAGAGATCGTGAATGCTTATTTTGGTTTAGATGGGGAAAATGGCACTACGATTGAACAGATCGGCCAGAAATATGATCTTACCAAAGAAAGGATCCGCCAAATCAAAGAAAGGGCGATTAAGCGCTTACAAAAAGCCAGGTACAGCAATGCACTGAAAGCTTATCTGGGCTAGTGCTTTTCCTGACATTAAAATATAATAACACAAGCCCTGGTCCTGGATCAGGGCTGTTTCTTTTAAATTTGCTGAATGGGAAGATTGATGTGGCTGTTCGTGTTATTCGTTTTTACAGCCTGCGAAAAAGATATTGATTTTGATCTAAAAGATCCTGAACCAAAGCTTGTGGTGGAAGCGATGATTGAAAATAATGAGGCTCCCGTGGTGATCCTTACCAGGTCGGTTGGTTTTTTTTCCAATCTCTCTCTTCCTGTGCTCGCCCAGACCTTTGTAAAAGATGCAGCCATTTATATCTCCAACGGAACGCTTACTCATAAATTAAAAGAATATACAACGCCACTGGCGCCTGGAATCAGCTTTCATTATTACTCTATTGATTCTTCCCAGTTGGGAACTGCCTTCCTGGGAAAATTGAATACGGCTTATACCTTAAAGATCATTACCGAAGGGAAGGAATACAATGCGGCTACAACCATACCTCACATCACCAAGCAGGTTGATTCTTTCTGGACCAAACCAGTTCCCGGAAATCAGGATACAACCAAAGCGGTGGTTATGGTGCGGGTAACCGATCCCCCGGGCTTCGGAGATTATATACGGTATTTCACCAGCACCAACAACGGGCCTTTCTTTCCTGGCGAGCGTTCCGTGTTTGATGATTTTTTCATTGACGGAACTACCTATGAACTCCAGGTAGATCCGGGATTTGACCGGAATGGCATCATTCCCGAACAGGAATTTTTTAACCGCGGTGATACGGTTGTTTTTAAATTGAGCAATATTGATAAAAATACATTCGACTTCTGGAGAACCTGGGAGTATTCGATCCAGTCCATCGGCAATCCATTTTCCACGCCAGTGAAAGTGACGGGGAACATCAACAATGGCGCACTAGGATATTTTGGGGGTTATGCCTCGCAATACCATACCCTAATTATTCCACAATAGGTGTATTTCTATCCCGATCAAATTCATCAATTACCTATATTTTCGCCAAAACCCCCCAGTGAATGGAGAATAAACAGGAAGAAAAGATTGCGCTTTTAATCATTGGATCAGGTCCGGCGGGCTACACGGCTGCTATTTATGCTGCTAGAGCTAATTTAAAACCTGTGCTTTACCAGGGCATCCAGCCCGGAGGCCAGCTTACCATAACTACTGATGTTGAAAATTATCCAGGCTTTCCCGATGGCATACAGGGGCCTGAACTTATGGTGCATTTTGAAAAACAGGCAGACAGGATGGGTGCCGACTTACGTTATGGTCTTGCCACCAAAGTAGATCTCAGCTCGAGACCGTTTAAAGTATGGATCGACGAGGAAAAACTGATCATTGCGGAATCCATCATTATAGCTACCGGCGCCTCTGCAAAATGGTTAGGCATCGAAAGTGAACAAAGATTAAATGGGCATGGTGTAAGTGCCTGTGCAGTATGTGATGGCTTTTTCTTCCGTGGCAAAGAAGTAGCCATTGTAGGTGCCGGCGATACCGCTGCAGAGGAAGCATTGTATCTTTCCAAGCTTTGTTCCACAGTGCATATGCTGATCAGAAGAGAAGAAATGAGAGCGAGTAAAGTGATGCAGGACAGGGTTAAAAACACTGCGAATATTAAGATCTACTGGAATACGGAAACTGAAGAAATTATTGGAGAAAAGCTGGTAGAAGCGGTAAGGATCAGGAACAATCAAACGGGCGAAATTACTGACCTGCCTATAAAAGGATTTTTTGTTGCCATCGGGCACACGCCCAATTCATCCATTTTTGAAGACTGGCTCGACATGGATGATGCCGGCTATATCAAAGCCATTCCCGGAACGGCCAGAACAAATATTGAGGGTGTTTTTGCTGCAGGTGATGTGCAGGATAAGATCTACAGGCAGGCAGTTACTGCCGCAGGCAGCGGGTGTATGGCTGCCCTTGATGCAGAAAGGTTTTTATCCGAAAAAGGGGTTCATTAATTGCCTGATTCCATGACCATATCGTTGCAAAATATCCGGCTGAAAGGTGCACACGGAATTCATGTAGAAGAAAGGCTGGTAAAAAATGAGTTTGAGCTTAATGTCGATCTGAAATATAATCCGGCAGGGGAGGTCATTCAATCCATTAAAGAAACCATTGATTATGTTTCAGTTTTTGAATTGGTAAAAGCCGAATTTGATAAGCCCACCGCATTGCTGGAAACACTTGCCATGCGTATGGCAGGTGAAATTATCAAGCAACATAAGCAGGTCTGTTTCATTAGCATTAACATAAAAAAGTTGCATCCTCCTATTGAAAAATTTAAGGGTGCCGTTGGCATAACCTATGTTAAGGACCTTAGAACCTAACCATTCAGGCAACAAATCAATTGATAAGTAAATACGTACTTTGCAAAAAATAAAGTATTGAAAACAATCTTCGACATAGGTGGGCATTCATCAACCAATAAGCAGATTCTGCTGCTTGAAATTGGGGCCGATCATATATATTATGCTTTATTTGATCCTGTAGAAAACAGGATCAGCAGAATGGTACACCTTGAATGCGATGAATCAGAATTGCAGGATAAAGTTACCGCACTCATGAAGGAATATGGTAGTAGTGAAATATTTTCCTGCTATGTAAGTTCTGCATTTCCACAGGCACTGTTACTCCCTTTTTCAGCAGGGAAAAATCACAAAGAAATCTTACACGCCGTGTATGATGAACCAGCATCCGCACTCTTAAAGGACGACATTAATGAATGGCAGATACAGAACGTTTATTTACTTCCTGCCGGTATTCTTGAATCCATTACTTCAGTATTTCCTGGTGCTACTTTTTGTCATGCTTACACCAGCACCCTTAAAACTTATAATGGTGTAAACGCAGAGGACCAGATCGCTATACATTTCACAACCAAAAAATTTCAGGTTCTTGTAAAAAAGAATGGTACCCTGCAACTGGCACAGGTTTATCAATATGTTTCGCCGCTTGATGTGATTTATTATCTTTTAAAAATCTGTTCTGAACTGGGGCTTGAACAGTCTAAAGTTTACCTGATCGTTTCCGGACTGATAGAAAAAGATTCAGCTTTATATAAACAGTTGCGTGATTATTTTCTTCATATTGTTTTTTTTGAGCCAGTTGCTGTCAAACTTCCGGAACATGACCTCCCGGTGCATTTTTTTACATCATTGAATAACCTGGCTGCATGCGCATCATAGGTGGAGCACTGGGGGGAAGAAGAATTCATCCACCCGCTAAAATGCCTTATACAAGGCCAACAACAGATATAGCGAAGGAAGGGCTTTTCAATGTTCTTCAGCACCAGCTGGATTTTGAATCTCTAAAATCACTGGATCTGTTTGGCGGTACAGGTAACATCAGTTATGAACTGGCTTCCAGAGGTGTGCCAGATCTGACGATCGTAGAGAAGGACAATAACATGTTTGATTATATTAAAAAAACTGCTGCATCTCTTGGCCTCAGCCAGATTAAAGTGGTGAAATCCGATGTGTTCAAATTCATGCAACAATGTTCTGATACTTTTGATTTCATATTTGCAGGTCCACCTTATGCGCTTCAAAACATCGATGATTTACCAAAAATAATTTTTGAGAAAGGATTACTAAATAAAGAAGGCTGGTTCATTCTTGAACATACACCAAGGAATCATTATGAACACCATCCCTTCTTTCGTTCTGCAAGGAATTACGGGACCACTATTTTTTCCATTTTTATAAATGAAGAAAAATAAATGCTTAAAAAGGAGATCCGCAGTTTGTTCAGGAAACAACGTGATTCCATAACAGAGACCGAGAGGATGAAGTGGGATGACCTGTTGCTGATACAATTTCAGACTATTGAAATGCCTTTTATTGAGTTTGTGCTGAGTTTTTATCCTATTGAAGAAAACAAAGAGATCAATACTTTTATCATTACCGATAGCCTGCGGTTTCGAAATCCCGGTCTCAGGATCTGTTATCCAAAAACCAGCCTTTCAGAAAATACCATGGATGCCATTATTTGTCACCCAGACAGCATTTTTGAAACCAATCCATTTAACATTCCGGAACCGGCAGATACCGAAATTGCTGCACCTGAAGATTTGGATATGGTGCTGATTCCTCTTCTGGGTTTCGACGAGAATGGATACAGGGTAGGTTATGGAAAAGGCTATTACGACAGGTACTTAAAAAACTGCAGGGAAGATTGCCTGAAGATCGGGCTTTCGTATTTTGATCCCGTAGATCGGGTTGAAGACAGCGATGAATTTGATGTACCTTTAGATCTTTGTATCACACCGCAAAGGATATATGTTTTCTAACTGGTTTTTGAAATCATTCCGCATTCTGCTGCTTCCTTTTTCTTTCATTTATGCAATAGTCATCTGGATAAGGAACCAGCTGTATGATAAAGGTTATTTCAGATCTGAATCATTCAATCTACCCCTGATCTGTGTGGGCAACCTTGCTGTAGGCGGCACGGGTAAATCACCCATGGTACTTTTCCTGGTGCAACACTTAAAAAACCATTTCAGGCTGGCCACGCTTTCAAGAGGTTATAAAAGAAAAACCAGGGGTTATGCACTGGCAAATGAGCAGTCCACGGCAATAGATATTGGTGATGAACCGCTTTTGTTTTACAGGAAATTTCCCGGTGTACCCGTGGCCGTTGGTGAGCAAAGACTGGAAGCCATCCCACAATTGCTGCACGACAAACCAGATACAGAGGTGGTTATTTTGGATGATGCATTTCAACACAGAGCCATAAAGGCTGGCTATAATATTGTGCTGACTGATTACGGAAATCTTTTCACTCGGGATTTTTACCTGCCAACCGGGGATCTTCGTGACCTGCGCAGTTCAATAAAAAGAGCAGATGTGATCATTGTGACCAAATGTCCGGGTGAACTTTCTGAAAACGAAAGAACAGAACTGGTAAAAGAAATTGCGCCATTGGCGCATCAGCAATTATACTGCTCTACTATTGCTTACGGCATTCCTTACCATATAACGCTAGGAAATGAAAAGGAGCTCGATGAGTCAACAGAAGTTTTACTGATCACCGGAATTGCTAACCCAAGGCCTTTAAAAATGCTGCTTGAAAATCAGATCCACACATATTACATGATGCATTACAATGATCATCATATATTTACCATAGATGACTGGAATGAGATTCGAAAGAAATTTAACAGCATCGAAAACAGGAAAAAAATACTGCTTACCACTGAGAAAGATGCCATGCGGCTTATGAAGTTTGGTGAACAGATGAATGGCATGCCTTTTTATGTAATACCGATTGAACACAGGTTTTTATTTGAACAGGCCGAAGAATTTCTGAGCAGCGTGGGCAATTTCATTAAAAATTTTAAACAACCTTCATAGGTTATGGGAAGAAAAAATTCTAAAAAGACAGGAAAAAAGAAAGAAAAAGAAAACCCTAATGAATACACAGGCAAAATAGAACTTACCCGTTCCGGGATGGGTTTTGTTGTGGTTGAGGGACTTGAAACAGATATTCTCATTCGTCCGAATGATTTTAATACCGCATTGCATGGAGATAGAGTGCGTGTGCGGGCGCACCCTGAACGCGGTGGAAAAAGGATCCAGGGATTCGTTACGGAGGTGTTGGAAAGAAAGCAATCTGAATTTGTGGGCAGGCTGGAAATGAGCAAAGGTTTTGCTTTTTGCATTATTGACGGTGACAAAAAAATGCCAGATATATTCATTCCTCAAAACGCATTCAACAACGCAGTCGATAACGACAGGGTAGTAGTGCGCATTAAGGAATGGGAAAAAGACAGCAAAAAAAGGCCGGTGGGCGAAGTAGTGAATGTGCTGGATCCTGAAGACATCAATGACATGGCCATGAAAGAGATTTTGCTGGAAAACGGATTTCCAATTGCATTTCCTGATGATGTGATGGAAGAAACGGCACGGATCCCGGAAATCATTTCACCGGATGAAATAAACAAAAGACGAGATTTCAGGGAGATCCTGACATTTACCATAGACCCTGCAGATGCAAAGGATTTTGACGATGCCATATCATTCAGGGTTTTAAAAAACGGCAATTATGAAATAGGCGTGCACATTGCCGATGTGAGTCATTATGTACTACCCGAAACCAGGCTTGACGAAGAAGCTTATGCTAAAGCTACTTCTGTTTACCTGCCAGACAGGGTAAATCCAATGCTTCCGGAACATATTTCCAATGTATTGTGTTCTCTTCGTCCAAAAGAAGACAAGCTCACTTTTTCAGCTGTATTCCAAATGACGCCGAAGGGGAAAGTCAAGCAATACTGGCTGGGCCGTACAATTATACATTCTGATCACCGGTTTACCTATGAGGATGTTCAGGAGATCATTGAAAAGGAAGAAGGCATTTACAGCGATGAGATCCTTTTGCTGAACAGCATTGCACAACGTTTGCGTAAAGAAAGATTTGATGCGGGCGCCATTAATTTTTCCAGTACGGAAGTAAGGTTCAAACTGGATGAAAAAGGCAAGCCTATTGGAATTGTAGTGAAAGAAAGCAAAGAAGCACATCAGCTCATTGAAGAATTCATGCTGCTGGCCAACAGGCATGTGGCGGAAAACGTTTCGAAAGTGGAGATCAATAAAAAACCTGTGCCTTTTGCCTATCGTGTGCATGATCTGCCTTCAGAAGAAAAACTACTTCCCTTCATGGCTTTCGCCAGGAAATTCGGGCATAAATTTGACACTTCGACACCGGAAGCCATTGCCGATTCTTTCAATACAATGCTACGTGATGTTTCAGGCAAACCCGAACAACATGTTCTTGAGCAGCTGGGCATCCGTACCATGGCAAAAGCCATATATACTTCTGACAACATCGGGCATTATGGTTTGGGCTTTGAACATTACTGTCATTTTACATCTCCCATCAGGCGTTATCCCGATATCATGGTCCACCGTGTGCTGGAGCAGGTATTGAAGGCTAAGGTGAAGCCGGATAAAAAGATGGACCAAAAGTGCAAGCATTGCAGCGAAAGAGAAAGAGCAGCAATGGATTCTGAAAGAGCGGCTAATAAATACAAGCAGGTCGAATACATGAGAGACTACCTGGGCGAGGAATTTGATGGAGTGATCAGTGGTGTGGCGGCCTTTGGATTCTGGGTAGAAACAATTGAGCACAAATGCGAAGGCATGGTTAGTATCACCAGTCTTGCTGAGTATGATGAATTCCGGTTGGTTGATACGGATTACAGTCTGGTCGGGATGCGCAGCGGAAGAAAATTCCGACTTGGTGATCGCGTTAGGATCAAAGTCATCGCAGCCAATTTAGATAAAAGGCAACTGGATTATGAATGGGTATTAACCCCAATGGCTGATGAACCTGTAACGGAAGAAGCAAAGCCAAAAACAAAAAGAAAAAAGAAAAAAGTCGAATAAGTTTCCTGCTTTGCTTTTAATTTTCCAACATGCATCATTTTGAAGAATTGTCCGCTGAATTTGCAGGTCGGTTTGCACAGGATCATTTTCCTCAAACACCTGCTTCCCTGTATAATCCTAACCGTTATTTTCTTCAATTGGGAGGGAAAAGGGTGCGCCCGGTTTTGTGCCTGATGGGCAATGAACTTTTTGATGACATCAGTAAAGATGCCTGGAATGTAGCCATTGCCATTGAACTGTTTCACAATTTCACATTGATACATGACGACATTATGGACCATGCGCCTTTACGGAGAGGGATGCAAACCGTTCATGAAAAATTCGGTACCAGTACAGCATTGCTTTCAGGAGATGTAATGCTGGTGGCAGCTTATGATTATTTAAACAAGGTGGGACCCAGGCATCATGCAACCATCATTCACCTTTTTAATAAAACAGCAAGAGAGGTTTGCGAAGGGCAGCAGCTGGATATGGATTTTGAAAAGCAAGAAGTTGTGGGTGTGAATGATTACCTCGATATGATCAGTTTAAAAACTTCAGTATTACTGGCCTCCAGTTTGAAAATGGGTGCGGTACTGGGAGGCGCGCTGGAAAGAAACCAGAATCTCTTATATGAATTCGGAAGAAAGCTGGGACTGGCCTTCCAGGTGCAGGATGATTACCTTGATGCTTTTGGCGATCCCGAAATATTTGGTAAGCAGGTGGGTGGCGATATCAAATCGAATAAAAAAACCTTTCTCTGGATCCATGCGCTTGATGCGGCAAACCCTGAACAAAAGGCGGCGTTACTGGAACTTGCGGCCAGCAACAATCCTTCAAAAGTTGAAAACATATTATCAATCTACCGCGCATGCAAGGCAGATGAATGGGCAATGGAATTGAAAGAACGTTTTTTGAATGAAGCATTTGCACATCTCGAAGACATTGCTGTGCTGTCCAAACGAAAAGAACCGTTGAAGCAACTGGCGCAATACCTCGTGCAAAGGGAAAAATAATTTGAAAGTTAGAAGGTTTTGGGAATGCCGCACGGGAATGCCGCTGTTACACAGCTATGGGAATGTCGATGCTAGATTCCCGCCATTCTAAACCCTAACCTAAATATAAGTATTCGCAATATCCATCCCCAAAACGATCGCACTTACAATAATGGCGATGTCGATAAGGATGCTTAGAAAAAATACTGGAATCGTGATTCTGGTGGGCTTTGCAGCCAGGTTAGTAACCAGTGACATTCCCATTGCAATCAATGCAAGCATTAACAAAAACAGGTTGGTGCCGGCAAGTAAAACAGCCAAAACGGTAATAGGTGTTAGAATACAACCATGACCGGCAAGTGCAATTCCAAGCCAAAGCAAACGCGCATTTTCCTGTCCTTCGCACCATGCTATAAACCTGGTCCAGGTAGAAGGTTGCGTATTTTCTCTTGATAATGAAATGGATTGATTAATAGTGGCAGTAGACATGTTCTCTGATTTTATAAAGCAAAATTGCACTTTCAAGGCTCCAAAAATCCTGATGTCTTTAAGGTCATTTCCTGATTTTTGTCAAGTTTTTTATTTGTCAGGAATACCCTTTCAACATCTGCTGACGAGAAATAAATGAAAACCTATAATTTAGGCAGTTAATAAAGCACTTATGCTAAAGGAAAAGGAACTTAAGACTCCGGGATTGTTCGAAGCACTGATACCCATTATTGTTTTAATTGTTCTACTCGCATTAAATGTGATGTTGTTTGAAGATCCATTAGGTGGCCCCAACCAGATCGTATTGATCATTGCAGCGGCAGTTGCCACTATTGTTGGCCTTCGGTTAAATATGTCATTTAACCAGCTATTAAAAGGAGCAGTGAACAGTATCATGGCATCCATGCCTGCCATCTTGATCCTTTTACTTATTGGTGCACTGGCTGGCACCTGGCTGATCAGCGGAATTGTTCCTTCGATGATCTTTTATGGATTGAAGGTTTTGAATCCAACTATTTTTCTGGTGGCTTCCGCAATCGTTTGTTCGATTGTAAGTGTGGCTACCGGTAGCTCCTGGTCGACGGTGGCAACAGTTGGAATTGCACTATTAGGAATTGGAAAAGCCATGGGTATTCACGAAGGACTTATCGCAGGCGCCATCATTTCAGGGGCTTATTTTGGCGACAAGATCTCACCCATGTCAGATACCACCAACCTGGCACCTGCCATGGCAGGAACCGATCTTTTCACCCATATCCGGTACATGCTGTATACAACGGTACCAAGCATTCTGATTACTTTACTGATATTTTTATTGATCGGTTTTAACCTGGATAAAAGTGGTTCAGTGGAAAATGCCAATGCATTATCTGCAGCAATCGAAACAAAATTTAATATTACTCCGCTTGTTTTTATTGTACCCGCTGTTGTGATCTGGATGATCGTTAAAAAAGTCAATGCGATCCCCGCGCTTTTGATCGGTTCTTTGCTGGGAGGCATTTTTGCCATCATTTTTCAGCCTCAAATTATTGAGGAAATTTTCAGGTCAAATTTTAAATGGGATGCGGAAAAAGATCCTTTGCCAGGGTATGCTGCTCAGTCTTACAGCGCTGTAATGAATGCCATCAGTTCGGAGGTAAGACTTTCATCTGGAAACGAAATTGCATCCGAGTTGCTGCGCTCAAGAGGTATGTATGGTATGATGAATACGATCTGGCTGATTATCACGGCGCTAAGTTTTGGTGGAATTATGGAAGAAGCGGGATTGCTGCACCGCATCACACAACCCATGGTAAAAAAAGTAAGATCTACCGGTGCTTTGGTAACCACTACTGCAGGCAGTTGCCTGTTTGTAAATGTGACCGCTTCAGATCAGTATCTTTCAATTGTGGTTCCCGGGAAAATGTTTGCAAAAACCTATAAAAAACTTGGACTGGCGCCTCAGAATCTGAGCCGGACACTTGAAGATTCTGGTACGGTTACTTCTGTACTGGTTCCCTGGAACACCTGTGGGGCAACACAAACGGCTGTCCTTGGTGTTTCTACATACGTGTATGCACCCTTTGCGTTCTTTAACATCATTAGCCCGTTTATGACAATTTTATTTGCTTACCTGAATATAAAAATTGCCAGACTGAAATCTTCAGAGGTAAAAGATGTGCATCCTGCAAATATTTCCGATGAACCTGAGGATAAACCGGTGGATTATTTGCAGTAGGGTTGTTTAGGTGTTTAGGCGTTTAGGTGTTTAGGCGTTTAGCCTATTTGACTATTCAATAACTTATCCGGGTAAAATATTCATTTTTTGGTAGAAGGCGCACCCGTCCTTGATTTAACCATTCTACTTTCATGCGCCCTTCTAAACAACTAAACGACTAAACAACTAAACAACTAAACCCTTAAACCCCTAAACCCCTAAACCCCTAAACCCATTTCCCAAAGGTCAATCCATTCCTTTCCAAATCTTTTCATCCTAATTCATTTCATTAATTTTGCCTGATGAAATACCAGGTGGGTGATAAGATCTTAGTGTTGCATTCCAATGAAGAAGGAGAGGTGATCGACATCATTAATGATAAAATGGTGATGATTGAAGTGAGAGGTGTAAAATTTCCTGCTTACATGGACCAGATCGATTTTCCCTATTTCAAAAGATTTACAGAGAAGAAATTGTTTCCTCCCAAAAAGGAAAAAATTTATGTGGAGGATGTCAGAAAAGAAAAGACCCAGGTTCAAAAGGTGATCGATGGATTGTGGCTTTCTTTTTTTCCAAAATTTGAAAGTGATGAATTCGGCGATGATGTAGTAGTGGAACTAAAAGTTTACCTCGTAAACCGGACTGATAAGGCATATAATTTTAATTATAGTTTGCAATATTTTGGGAAGCCCGAATTTGAATTAAGGAACGAGATCAATGCGTTTAATGATTTTTATCTGCATGATGTAGACTTTGAGGACATGAATGACAGTCCTTCTTTCAATTTTGATTTTTCGCTATTAAAAACAGAAAAATCAAAGGCAGATTATTATGAAACCTTTGTTAAGATCAAGCCCAAACAATTATTCAACCGCATTGAGGAGTTGAAACAAAAGGGGGAGGCAAATTTTACTTACAGGCTGTTTGAATTTTATCCTGATAAACCTTTGGATCTTGATCTGGATCTTCCTGTAAAAGGTGCCAAAGTTTACAGCCTGCAGGATATCAGAAAGCACTTGCAACCTGCGCGTTCAGTAGTGGATCTGCATATTGAAAAACTCAGTGACAGCTGGAAGCAAATGTCCAATGCCGAAATCCTTGGCATTCAGCTTAAGGAATTTGAAAAATGGTATGAATTGGCCATAGTGCACAGGCAACCGCAACTAATCATCATTCATGGTATCGGCACTGGCAAACTAAGAGATGAGATCCATGATCTTTTACGAGGGAAAAAGGAAGTAAAATCTTTTGTCAATCAATACCATCCCAATTTTGGATATGGAGCTACAGAAATTTATTTCCAGTATTGAGCAACGCTATTGTATGCTGTGGTATCAATCAGAAAAAAGTAGTTAATGTGATTTTTATTTTAGGCTTTGGGGTTCTTTCCTAGACATGAGCGGGAGATGTACCTGTTGAAGAAAATATAGTAGTTTGATGCCGACACCTGCAGTTGAACGCAGAAACCTTTAAGAGACTCCAGCATCAAAAAATGAACCTGGTTCCGATGGAGATTTGCGATAGGATCTCCGTTACATTTGACGTAAAGCCATTGTCTTCCAGCTTATAAAATGAAGGCCCTGTAGCATTCAGTTCAGCCGTGAGTTGATGCTTCCCAATGGGAAAGGAATAACCTGTTCTGAGGGCTGGAAGCAAAATATGGCGTATCCTGTGCCAGTTGGCGAAATGGGCTGAAAAATCATCATTCAGGTATTGGTAGGCAAGTCCTCCTGCAAGAAAAAATCCTTTATCATAACGCTTTCTCCATTTTTTCTCCAATAAAATTGCTGCTGTAAATGTGCGATAGCTTCCTTTTTCAAATTCACCATTTTCATAGGTCCTGTCAATTTGCCGGGGGAAGAAATGAAGGTATCCGGAAAGAATAAAGTTTTGGTTTAAAGAAAGGTCTGACCCTGCCTGAATAGATGGTCCGATGTAATACATTTCTGCATCCCCTGTAGCGTGAATGCCGATGAAGGGCTTCATCCGGGATTGGGAGAAGGAAGCTCCCGACATGGCCAAGAGCAGGAATAACAATGCCGGTTGGAGGCATCTCTGAAGATTGATTTTAGAAGATCTTGAAGGCCGGTTCAAGGATGATCTGGATGCCAAGAATTTACATAGAAAAATAAATCGCAGGGAAAAAAAGGCTTTTTGTTTCATGTTTTGTAAAACGAAAAATGGTTTATTTGGTAACCGAAAACGTAAACGGGTTATCGAAGCCCCGATTTTATATTCTGTCACCCGACCTGGCCCACAAAGATGGCATTTTTATTAACGCCAAATTATTGAAGTTGAATTTACACCTGAAAGTCCAAATTCCTCAGCCGGGGTTTTATCAACCAGTTATTAGCGGTTGGCTGGGCTTTCAATTACCATTTTTTTAATTAATGTTATTTGTCCTAAATGGTAATAACTGTGTTCGATAACTCCTTCAATATTTCTTAAATAAGTCCCATACTTTTCTTCCATAAAGGGTTGATCAAAAATGTTATCGGTTAACTGTTCAATCTTGTTTGCAAAATTTTCGGAATTGTCGAGAAAGTCTTTCACTAGCTTTTCCCAATCTGATTGTGAATTTATTGGTGGAAGATCAAAACTGAATTTGTCGTGGAATTCAAGATTCCCTTTTTCAAATGCATTTAATAATCCTGCTAAATAGTAATTAATGTGGTAGGTTATTGCCGCAATCGAATTTAGGTTACTCATTTTTTGGATCGCCTGTTCCCAACTAAGGTTGTGTAATTGTTCCTTATAATTTGTGTTGGCAATCCAATGTCCATTCAGAAAAACTTCGCGGAGTCGGTTTGCGATGGTCAAATTTCGTTCCATATCATATAAATCTATTTACGGATTAGCGCTTGCCGATGTACGGCATTAGTATTCCGTCAGCTTGGTAAGTTATTCAATTGTTGAATAAAGAACAAACGTTGAAAGATTATTCCTCAGCCGGTATATGGCAAACGCATATTAGGTGCATTTGACTATCCACAATACTCTCCGTCGTTAATTTCAATAAACTTACTCTCCGTTTCGTCAAATACGAATTCAATATAAGAACCCATAAAATACTTATCCTCTGGATAGGCGTTCAAGCAAAGTACATAATATCGGTAGCCAACGTATTTCCTGTTTGTGTTTCCGCTATAAAAACGTGATATATGATGGGGCTTGCCTAAATACTTAAACAAGTCCTGTTTCGAAATACTGTCAACTTTGGAATTCCTCAGTCGCTGATAGACTTGTAACCTGAAGCCGCTTTTTCCAATTGTGTCTTTTCTCCAGCCATTTGATACTTCTGAAATCACCTGAGATGTAGGCTCAGCGTATGCAGACAACTTTCTTTGAGAAAAAGCGGTTAAACTGGAAAACGTCATGAGTATAAAGGCAATTTGTTTCATAGTTCTACTAACGGAAAGATTGTGGCACCTATTGCGGCTAACGGTTTGGTATATGAAACGCAGCGCAATTAAAAGGCTATTTCGCTTCGGATTGTTTGCAATGTCTCGAAATATATTTTTTACGTTATTATTGTGTGTAGTGCTTTCACCAATATTATCAAGTAATAATCATAATAAATTTCCAAGATTAGTCAGTTAAACTGGAAAATTCCCCAACTTCAAATTGGCCATCTATTTTGTCATTTATGATCAGGTATGAATATCTTTTTACGTCATTCATATCTATATTCTCAATTAGCAAGTGTGCCTGTTCCCAGTTTTTCTCTTTGGTTGATGGTTCCCAAATTAATTTTTTATATAATTCTGATGAGATTTCCACTTCTAACACAACAGGATTTTCTGCAGTTTCAAAATATTTGTTTGCTACGGTTTTAATGTCATCAAATTTATTTAAATGAATATGGCCAGCACGTGTATCCGAATTACATCTCGGTACTTTTCCATCCTTTTCGCTTTGCGTCCATTCATTATCCGAAATTATTCTGTATAAATTCATTTTTGATACCGATCCTTTGTTTGAAATATTGATTAATATATCGAAGTTATTTAAATTATACAAACGCGGTTAGTGGCTGGTGTTCTTGTCGGAAAATATGGTTTTTCCATACCCGCATTCCAATATAACTGTCTTTGTGTCCCTTTATATTTTATGGCCCGGCTGCATCTTTAAATTATCAGAAATAATTTTTATCGTGATTATAAGTTTTAATTGTTATTAAGTTCAGCGAGTTCATTTTCTACATTTTTAAGGATTTTGCTGTAATAGCGCCAGGTTATAAAAGAAAAACCGGCAAAAAATACTAGACAAGCAGGGACGATAATAGTCCAAAAATTTGTAATTGAATTGATTTCCTTACCATAAATAGAAGCTAAAACAGGTAGTATCGTAATCAGAAGGAGAAATGCCAAAATCAGGTTTATTCTTTGCAGCTTATAAAACTTCATTTTGTGTTGCATGTACTTCCTGATAGTTTCGGAGTATTGAGCGGTGTGGATGGAAAGGGTTTTCAGGCCTTTTAAAGATTTTAAGGAAATTATCGGCAAAACAAATAGAAGAAGAATGGTGATGATGCAGAGTAACTGAAAAATGAATTCGTCTATTTTTCTAAAGTTTATGATCAAATAAGCGGCTCCTGCATAACAAGTTAGGATTCCCACATATTCGGAATTGCCGATTTTATTCAATTTGGATTTATATTTTTTGTGCGTCATTTTTTCAATGAATTGATTGGTTAAAATTTCTTGTTTATCTATCTTTTTACTCATTTCTTGCCAGGTGTTCTGCATATCTTCCAGTTCCATAATTATGTTGTTTTGATTTGTGATTTTAATTTGTCTTTAATTCTTGAGATCTTCGTTCCTACGTTGCTGATGGTTATACCGATAATAGAAGCGATTTCCTGGTGATTTTTCCCCTCCAGGTAAAGCAGAATTATCCCTTTCTCGAGCAGATTTAGCATCTGTATCTTTTCATAAAGAACTTTTATCTTTTCCTCTTCCGTCTTATCCAAAACCTCAGCAAACCGCTCTGTCTCTAAGTCGATAGGAATTGTGTTTACCTGTTTTTTACCACTCTTTAAATTGTAGATGGCCGTGTTCATGGCCACCCGGTACATCCAGGTGCTTAATTTTGATTGTTCATTGAATGAGTCAAAGGATTTCCAAAGCTGAAAGACAATTTCCTGGTACAGGTCTTCTTTGTCTTGAAGGTTATTGGTATAAAGGGTCGCTACTTTAAAAATCAGCCCCTGGTTCGTTTTAACAACTTCAGTAAATCGGTCTTTTTTATCCATCAAAAATCAAACTTCTACTTATTAGTGTATGAAGTTCAGAGAAAATCACAGTGGAGCTATATTTTTTTTGAAGAAGTTTCCTGGGTTAGGTTAGAGAAGCGTATGACTTCGAAACCACAGTTTCAATTTTCTCTGTAGTATTATACTCCTATCCTTTGGAAATAACAGAGCGATCAAATTCATCCCAATCCATATATTAGGTCGGCAACTTCGGGCTTTCTAAAAACACCGACTATAAGAAACACAAAAGTTGAAAATTGCTCTTCGGTCCGCCTGACGCTAAAACACTTGTTCTCCGTAGTTTATGCTATTTTTTTTCTTTATAAAACGCTTCTAATGCTTCATCTAACGGTATTCCTTTATTATGAATACAATCACAAAACTTAAATCCAGCAACTTCATTTTTAGTGTTTTTAAATTGCTCTTTACAATCTGATATTGAATTTCTAGGCATAGCATCATAACCAAAATGATTTAGTAAAACCAGTAATGCAATTGTATTAAATACGCCAATGAAAAATAGAAAGGGGAATTTGTTACTGTATTTTATGGGTTTTTCAACTATTTCATATTTTAGAATTTTTTTAAAGGGTAGAATAAATTTTAGCCTGTCATAATGCCAAACAAGAATATACAAATTGGCAAGAACCATTAGTGGAGATGTTACAAATGAACCTTCAAAACGCACCGCAAAAGACAGCAGCCAAATATTCACAATAATTGGAAAATATAGTAATGCTCCCAGAATTACAGTTCTAGGAATTAGCAACAAAATAGCAGCAATGATTTGCGCAATTCCAATGAATGTGTAATAGTAACCTGTATGATGTAACGCTTCTAAGTAAGCTCCCATTGGGTGTTTGATTGATAATCCACTAGCAAATCTTTCACTGATAATTTTTACCATTCCTGCAGTAATAAAGGCGTAGGCTAAAGTCAAACGACAAAAAATTGAAAAATACCAGAACCATTTATTTCCTTTGATTTTTATGTAAAGCTTTTCGAATCTTGTAAGAATGTTTAATTGATTCATGATGTATTTATAGAATAGCCGTATCTGTTTTCAATCCACCTGTAGCTGCATTTAATTCAGCTGATCAAGTTTATCCTGTTATGTGTCATGGCCGTTTTCCTGTTCAAACCGGTATTGTTTTTCTAAAATTCCTATGAAAAGACGGAGGATTTCAGCCGGACAACGATTCCTGATGCCCATTTTTTTAAAACTTCTGTTGACGATGATCTCCTGGTTGCAGGTCGGAGGCGGTCTTATGGTGAATATAGATGCGCCGGTCTGACGATCTATTTTGTTTCAAAACATCATTGCACTGTATAAAAAATTAACTTTGTCGTGCTACAGGCAGGCTATCGATCCCGTTCATTCAGGGTAGGAAAGTCCGGACAGCATAGAGCAACGCATCCCGGTAACGCCGGGACTCCCGCTTTGCGGGACGAGAAAGTGCCACAGAAAATAGTTTCCTTAATCCCTTTGCCGGGATGTATCCCGCTTAGGCGGGAGGGTAAAATTGAAAACGTGGGGTAAGAGCCCACGGGGGTGTTCCGGAAGGTGCATCCCGGGTAAACCTTGCGTGCTGAAATGCCATGTAAGCCAACGATCCAGAGCTGCTCGTTCTGTCCGCCCCGGCGGAGCGTTGGTGGGTAGGCAGATACATCCCTCCAGCAATGCAGGGAGCAGATAAATGATAGCTGTCTTGTTGAAAATTGAGGGTGGTTTACTGCCTTCGCGCTTTGCGCTTCAACAGGTAAACAGAATCCGGCTTATGCCTGTAGTTTTATTTTAAAAAATGGTTTCCGAGGAGTCCTCCAATCTCCATCATCCACGCAATCCCTAGGTGGATGATCAGGCCTCCATAAATGGTTCGGGTATGGTAGGTGACTACACCGAGTAAAATTCCACCAAAAAAAGAACTGATGCATTCACCCAGCGGTTTTCCAAAATGAATGGTGCAATAAAATACAGCCATGGGCAGTATGGCGGCTGTTCCTGCATATCTCGCAAATGCAATGATGAGAAAACCACGGAAAAACAATTCAATACTGATAAAATCAATTCCATAAGCAATTTCATACAGCAGCCTATAAAAAAAATTATTGGGCGATGATTCCAGGTAACTGATGTTCTGCATCCGGGGATAAAGTGAGAGAAAATCTTTTTGCGTAGATGCGAGGGCAATTAACGGGATCATGATGGCCAGCATGAAAAGATAGGGCTTAGCATTAAAATTCCTGGCTCGTAAACCAAAATAGTCTTTCCCGTTATCCAGTATTTTCCAGATCAAAAATAGAAGCACCGCAACCACTAAAAATTTCAAAGGCCAGTAAACGACTGCACTCCAGTAGGCATTCATTAAATGATCGTTCGTAAAATGAAAAGAAAACCCTGCTGAGATCTTCCATGCAAAAATCGCGGGGGCCAATACAACCAGCGTATAAAATTTCCAATGCAGCTTAACGGATGCAGGTTTAAATTGAATGCTGATAAAATAGATGCCGCCAAACGCAAAAATAAAAACAAGAAACCAGCAAAGCATTTGCTGGGGATCATTCATTACACTAAGCCTGTTATTCAGACCATAATAGTAATTGATAAAGATCAGCAGCCCTGTCAGGCAGATGGCAGATGCAGCAAGCCGCGGGTTAAGGCCGGAAAGGTAAAGCTTAAGGTAGTTAATGATCTGCCGCATTGAGTTGCAATATAGAACGGCTATGGTTATTTCAATAAGTTGACTGAATTTTATTGCTGATGAAACAAATATTTAAGCTGGTTATTCTATTAAGTCTTGGTTCCTGCACGTTTTTAAAACCACCTCCAGCTCCATTGCCTGTACTGCGTTTATTAGGGGCGTATGAACTGCCGTATAACATGGAATTCAGATCTACAACAGTTGGCGGACTTTCCGGTATTGATTATGACCCGGTGCTCAACAAGTATTATTTAATTAGTGATGATCCTTCGTCTATTAACCCCGCGCGTTTTTATACTGCGGACATCCGGTTTGACGAGCGAGGAATTGAAAATGTAAACTTACTGGAAGTCATTTATCTGTTACAACCTGGAGGTGACACTTTCCCCTCAATGCATGTAAATCCTCTATTGGCTCCAGACCCGGAAGCCATTCGGTTGGATCAAAAAAGAAGACAACTCATCTGGACCTCAGAAGGCGAAAGACTTATAAAAGAAATTATAGTTTATGATCCATTTATAGGAATTGCAGACCTCAATGGAAGCACAAAATCCTTTTTTCCTTTACCTGAAAATTTAAAAATGCAATTGGTTGAAAAAGGTCCAAGGAAAAATGCTGCTTTAGAAGGATTAAGTCTTGACGACAGGGGAAAGCATCTTTATGTGAGCCTTGAGGAACCATTATATGAAGATGGACCTCAATCAGGAACCGGTACTAATGCTATGATCAGGGTTTCAAAATTTAAAATGAAAAAGGGAAAACTGCTGGCGCAATTTGCATATCAGATCGATCCGATTGTAAAAGAGCCGGAGCCTCAAGGGGCATTTGCAATGAACGGGGTTTCAGAAATTCTATGGATGGGTAAGCACCAGTTGTTTGTAATGGAAAGATCTTATTCAACAGGTACAAAAGGGTCACAGGTCAGGTTGTACCTGGCCGATTTTAAACAGGCTACGAATGTGATAAACCATAAAAAACTGGGCGAAATGCCTTATGTAGCGATGAAAAAGCAATTGGTGCTGAACCTGGAACAGGTGGGCATTTATATCGATAACCTGGAAGGGATCTGTTTTGGGCCAAAATTAAAAGACGGAAGGAGAACGCTCGTGCTGGTGGCCGATAACAATTTCAGCGCATCTCAAAAATCCCAGATTATAGTTTTTGCCATTGAATAGACCGAAATGCTTAAATTTATTCCCTCATAAATAACCACCACAATGAAAAAAATCTTTTTATTCTTTTTACTGATTGCCGCTTTTTTTACAAAGACTGCAGTTGCACAGAACAACGAAAATGCCGGGGCAATGCTTCAAAACATGAAAGAGCGTTTAAAACCTGCAATGATCGCCAAAGCATCCATTACAGACGCTCAGGCAGATAAAGTAGTGGAGATTATTTTCGCATTACAACGCCAGCGTCGTGATGTAAAAAAGAATGCTGCGTTAAGCGAAGATGAAAAGAAATCAATGTATAAGCAAATTGATGAAGCAAGAGATAAAGAATTCAGTGGAATACCTTTAACAGCTGAACAAATTAAAGCAGTGAATTTGGTTTTTGAAGAAGAAAAAAAGCAGCAGAAAAAGTCAGCTCCTAAAAAAGATTAAGCATTCTATTTTCAAAAGTTAAAGCTGCCGTATGGTGGCTTTTGTATTTTAATTTCGTTTCATGGCAGAAGATCTTTTAATTAGAAAAGGTTCAAAACAGTTACAGTACGAAACCCTGTATCCCCAGGTTGAAGCGCTGGTCAGTGTTGAAACAGACCGCGTAGCCAATATGGCAAATATGGCTGCGGCGCTTAAAGAACAGTTTCAATGGCTTTGGGTTGGTTTTTATCTGGTAAAGGAAGATGAGCTGGTGCTGGGTCCATTCCAGGGTCCGGTAGCCTGCACCAGGATCAAAAAAGGGCGCGGTGTCTGTGGCACTAGCTGGGCAAAGGCGGAAACCCTGATTGTTCCTGATGTTGAAAAATTTCCAGGTCATATTGCCTGCAGTAGTCTTTCTGCTTCTGAAATTGTAATACCCATAATAAAAGAAGGAACTGTGGTTGGTGTTTTGGATGTGGACAGTGTACTACCTGATCAGTTTGATGAAACCGACAAAATATGGCTTGAAAAAATGCTCCGGTTTATTCAATGGTAATAAGCAACTTCCCAATAGAAATCCATATTGTATAGAATTGTGCATAAATAAAGATGTGTTTGAATGTATAAGGCATGAATATTATACTACCTTTTAAAAAAAATGGAAAAGAAAAAGCAGGAACAGCCAAAGGAAGGTAAACACGAACACCGCCTTCCTCAGGAGATCAGTGATGAGCAAAGGTTGAAGAATGAATCAGCGCTTGAAGAAGCCATGCATGATATTGATGAAGATCCTGATCTTTCAGTTCATAGCCCCAATGATGATCTTGATGAAGGAGAATTATCAAGATTAGGTGAAGACAAACCTGATTTGGTATAATATTCGGTAGTTGAATATAAAATTATTTTATGTCATTAAATAACAGGAGTGAAGAGAGGGGAAGGAAACCGGAAAAGAATTCCAGACCTGGTATGCCGGCTGATCATAAATTTTCATCACCGCGCCAGGAAAACTCAAGAGCCTATTCAAGAATGAACGATAGCAGAAAAGAATATATCAGCAGGTTAAGGGATAATGATCTATACGAAAGACAAAGCTTTTGATTGCTCTCACAAAGCAGATGGATCCTCGCTATGCGGGGATTTTTATTTTAATGGATTCAGCATCCATTGAAAATTGTTATAGCTCTGCTGTCCGGTAATAAATCAAACATCACTTTTAAGCTATTTTGCTCAGGCCGGCGGGTCTCGTACCTGCCCGCTGATGAATTCCAACAAAAGGCCTCCCGCAAATTACGCAGATTTTTGCTGATTGGTCCTCTGCGTTCATCAGCGCGATCTGCGGGCAACAAGAGGCAGGTACTGGTGTCAAATAGATCCAGGTTTCCTCACAAAATGAAATTCCAGGCACAGATTCCAACTTCTCATAAATGGCTTAAGGATAGGAAAGGAAGAGCAAGAATGAAAAAAGATGTGGATGAAGCGCCAGAGAAAAATATCAAATTTCTTGATCGATGCATCAATCTTTTTGCACTCCTGCAGATTAAGTATTGATCTTGTCTTTTTGATTGTTTTGCGTTTTTTTATATCACCTACTGGATTGAATTCAACAGCACCATATTGAAATAATTGTCCAAATAGAATAGAGTATGTCCAGTGATAATTGAGATGGATTTATATCTGCCGGGACAAAGCGTTCGTGCTTTGAACCAAAGATCATTTTCTGAAGCTGCGAGAGTTGTAGTTGCAAACCTGCAACTACCAGTTTCAATT
>MWWA01000114.1_pt1 | contig 25133 bp, 20 predicted proteins | sample 1047341 | NCBI WGS metagenome assembly MWWA01 (sample SAMN06349978, study PRJNA376086) | soil metagenome | isolation source: MS5-1 sample Antarctic (ecotone) soil | place: Antarctica | collected 2015-01-13
ACAAAGCAGGTGAATTTTTCAGGCATTTCCATTATGGTTTGTTTTCTTATATCTCTCACCGCATTCCGGAAATAAGTGATGAAGTTTATAGAATTGATGATGCTATGATGGCCGGTTTTGGCTGGGAGGCCAGATTTAAGAGAAGGTGCCGGAAATATAAAAGCAACAAGAAACGATCTGGCAAAACAAATGTATCATTCCCTGCGAGATAAATTAATGCCACTGGCAAATGATGTAGTTGTTTATCCTGCACATGGTGCGGGAACTTTATGTGGTAAAGCATTAAGTAAAGCGGAAAGAAGTACCATGGGTGCAGAAAAGCTAACTAATTGGTCGTTGAAGAATATGAGCGAAGAAGAATTTGTTAAACAACTTCTGAGTGATCAACCATTTGTCCCTGCTTATTTTTCTTATTCGGTTGAATTAAACAGAAAAGGAGCTCCGGCTTTTAAAGAAAGCATTTCTGCTATAAAGATTGAAAATAAAGTTGATGAAGATTCTTTGATTAATGATGATAAGATCATTATAGATGCAAGGGATGAAAAAACATTTAAAAAAGGACATCTGCTTGGATCAGTGAACCTGCAGGAAGGAATAAAATTCGAAACCTGGTTAGGAAGCATTGTTAAACCGGGAGAAAAATTTTACCTGGCAGGACAAGATGAGGATCAGTTAAATAAGTTAATTGAAAGATCTGCTTCTATTGGTTATGAAGGACAAATAGATAAGGCTTTTGTTTTAAAAGAAGGTGAGGGAAAAATAGAACTAATTAAAGTTTCAGAATTTAAAGAACATAAGTCTGACTATACTATCGTTGATGTTCGTAATCCATCTGAAGTAAAAGAAAAGAAAATCTTTGCAGATTCTATAGCCATACCACTTGCCGAACTAAGGGAACGTGTACATGAAATACCAACGGATAAACCTGTTGTAGTTCATTGTGCTGCAGGATACAGGAGTGCTGCAGCCACCTCAATCATAAAATCAAAATTGAATGGCAATGTAAAAGTGTTTGACTTAAGTGATGCAATAAAAGACTTTAATTGATCATTTTACATTAGATCCGTTTGCCGTTAAAGCGTCAGGGTTTACCAATACTAATTTACCATCAGGTTGTTCTGCAGTTAAAATCATTCCCTGGCTTTCTATACCCCTCATTTTACGTGGTGCCAGGTTGGCTACAACAATCACTTGTTTATGAACCAAAGAGTCAGGACTAAAATGTTGTGCAATGCCTGAAACAATTGTTCTTGTTTCAAATCCCAGGTCAACTTCCAGTTTTAAAAGTTTATCTGCTTTGGCCACTTTTTCTGCTGATGTTATTGTGCCAATTCGCAGATCCAGTTTATCAAAATAATCATATACAATTTCCGGTTTGATTGTATTATCAGCAACATCATTTTGTGCAGGCGTATTTTGCTGTTGTTGTTCCATTTTAGATTTCTCCAATCCTTCTTTTAATTTTTTTATTTGATATTCAACTTCTGCATCTTCAATTTTCCTGAATAATAATTCAGGAGAACGAAGTGAATAACCTACGCTTAATAATTTTACAGAGCCTGCATTTTTCCATTCCAGCATTTTTGGAACCACCTTCATCATGTGGCACATTTTAACTGCTGTATTGGGTAAAAATGGATTGATATAAATTGCAAGATTTCCACAAAGCTGCAGGCAAATGTGCAGGCAATTGTCAATTTGTTTTTGTGCAGTTTCTGCATCCGGGTTATCACCTGTTAATGATTTTGCTTTTATCCATGGCTCTTTATCCTGCATGTATTTATTTCCCTTCCTGGCCAAGTCAATCACTTCAAATAATGCTTCACGAAATTTATATTTTTCAATAAGATCCTCAATTACAAGCTTTGAACTTTTTATTTCTTCTATGATAGTTTTGTCTCTTTCATCAATAATATCATTGTGGAATTTTGGAACTTTTCCTGAAGTAAGCTTATGCATCAGCACAAAAGTTCTGTTGAAGTAATTTGCAAAAACTGCTACAAGTTCGCTGTTCACTGCATCCTGGAAACCCTTCCAGGTAAACTCACTGTCTTTATTATCAGGTAAAATGGCAGTTAAATAATAACGCAATGAATCCACCATCTGCAGTCCGCCATTTTCTTTTTTCACAAAATCATCAATGAAATCCTGCATCTCTAATTTCCAGTTCCTGCTGGTGCTCATTTTATCACCTTCCAGGTTCATAAATTCATTTGCAGGAACATTTTCTGGTAATATATAACCATGCAATTTCAGCATAAGCGGAAAGATGATGCAATGGAAAACTATGTTGTCTTTACCAACAAAATGAACCAGCTTGGTTTCTTTATCAAGCCAGTAAGGTTCCCAATTTTTATTATTGTTTAATGCCCATTGTTTTGTTGCACTGATATAACCAATAGGTGCATCAAACCATACATAAAGAACTTTGCCCTCTGCGTTGTTGGTTGGAGTGGCAGGAACTTTTACTCCCCAGTCAAGATCTCGAGTTACTGCACGTGGTTGCAAACCGGCTTCTATCCAGCTTTTACATTGACCCAAAACATTCGGTTTCCAGTCCTCTTTATGTTCTACCAGTATCCATTCACGTAACCAGTTTTCGTATTTATCCAGGGGGAGGTACCAGTGTTTGGTTTTTCTTTTTATTGGTACTTTATTGCTTAAGGTGCTGATAGGATTAATTAATTCATCAGGGCTTAGAGACTTGCCGCATTTTTCGCACTGGTCACCAAAAGCACTTTCAAAGCCACAATTGGGACAGGTGCCTTTTATATAACGGTCCGCTAAAAAACTTTGTGCTTCTTCATCATAATATTGTTCTGTTTCTTTAATTTTTAATTCATTCCTGTCATTTAAATAAGTAAAAAATTCCTGTGCAGTTTCATGATGCAGGGGGTTGGAAGTACGGTCGTAAATATCAAATGAGATGGAAAGATCATCAAAGTTTTCTTTCATGATCACATGATATTTATCAATAATAGCTTGTGGTGTGGTGCCTTCTTTAGTAGCCTGTATTGGTATAGCAGTACCATGTTCATCGCTGCCACATACAAAAACCACATCTCTTTTCTGTGCACGTAAATAGCGTACATAAATATCTGCCGGTAAATAAGCTCCTGCCAAATGACCTATGTGTTTTAATCCATTGGCATAGGGTAGCGCAGATGTAACCAGGTATCTTTTAAATTGTTTTTCTTTTACAGTTTGTGTATTATGTTGGCTATCCTTTAAAATATCCTCGTTCATGCTTTCCTTTTATCTCTAGATCCTTATTTATAATAATATAACTGCAAAAATACCTGAATTAAGGAGCAACAACCAAAAGGTAAATGATCTTATAATATTGTTGTTGTTTCATTTCTTAATTTGAGCTGTGAACATAGAAATATGAATAGAAGAAAATTTATAAATGCAGGCAGTGCTTTAACAGCAGGATTGATCTGGACTCCAAAATTGTCCGGCGCTTATCATTCTGATGAAAGCAATTATAAAAAGCCTCCTTACCTGAAGTATAATGATACAATTGGTATTACTTCACCGGCAGGTTTCATAACAAAAGAAGCTATTGCGCCGGCAGTGCAACTAATTAAAGATTGGGGCTATAAAATAAAAATTGGTGATACTATTGGGAAAAGGGATTTTTCTTTTGGAGGAACGGATGAAGAAAGAAAAAACGATTTTCAACAAATGCTGGATGATCCTAACATAAAAGCAATTTTATGTGCCAGGGGTGGTTATGGTATTGTAAGATTTATTGATCAATTGAATTGGGAAAACTTTAAAAAGCACCCTAAATGGATCATAGGTTTTAGTGATATAACAGTATTGCATTTTCATATTCATAAGCACACAAAAATCGCATCCATTCATTCAAAAATGATAAACAGTTTCCCTGATGACTGGTGGAAAGCTGAACCCATACAGCGGGATACGATCATCTCAATAAAAATGGCACTGAGTGGAACAAAGATGAATTATGAAGCAATACCAAACAATTCTAACAAAACCGGCACTGCAAACGGAATATTGATAGGAGGAAATTTAAAATTAATTGAATCCATGGCAGGTACTGCTTCTGATATATCCACAGATGGAAAAATATTATTTATAGAAGATACAGGTGAATATTTATATAGCATAGACAGGATGTTGTGGAACTTAAAAAGAACAGGTAAATTAAAAAAGCTGGCAGGATTGGTGGTTGGAGGTTTTAGAATAAAACCCGATGATCCGGGTGAAGAATTTGGCAGAACATTAGAGCAATTGGTATTGGAAAAGGTGAAGCTGTATGATTATCCTGTATGCTTTGATTTTCCATTAGGACACCAGCGGGCAAATTTTGCTTATAAATGCGGAGTGATGCACAGGCTGCAAGTGCAGGCAGGTGAAGTAAGTTTAAAAGAACTTTGAGTTCTAGATTGTTTTTATTATCATAGTTGAATATGAAAAGAAAAATTCCATCCTATTTAAGAAAAGGAGATACCATAGGTATTGTAGTTCCGGCAGGTTATATGGCTGCAGAAAAAATGGATACCTGCATTGCCACACTTGAAAACTGGGGTTATCATGTTAAACTGGGAAAAACCACTCACAGTACATCTGAAACTTATTTTTCAGGAACTGATGAAGAAAGATTAAATGACCTGCAACAAATGCTTGATGATAATGAGGTGCAGGCCATATTATGTGCAAGAGGTGGATATGGCATTACCAGGATCATTGATTCTATAAACTTTAAAAAATTTAAAAAGAAACCTAAGTGGGTTATTGGCTATAGTGATGTAACGGTTTTGCATGCACATTTATATTCTAATTTCCGGATCACATCCTTACATGCGCCTATGGCTGCAGCATTTAATGATGGGGAAGCTGAGAATGAATATATCCGGTCCTTAAAAAATGCATTAGAAGGAGTTGCTGCTGAATATGAAGTAGCAACACATAATTATAATAAACCAGGAAAATGTAAGGGTGAATTAGTAGGTGGGAACTTATCCCTGCTTGCTCATATTATTGGAACGACTTCAGATATCGATACAAAAAATAAAATCTTATTCCTGGAAGATATTGGGGAGTATTCATACAATATTGACAGGATGCTTTACCAGTTAAAAAGAAGTAGAAAATTTGATGACCTCAAAGGTTTGATCATTGGCGGCTTTACAGATACAAAAGATACTGAAAGACCATTTGGTAAAACTGCTTATGATATTATCCATGATATAGTAAAGGATTACGCATTTCCAATTTGTTTTAATTTTCCTGTAAGCCATTCCAGGGAAAATTATACTTTGAAAATGGGGGTTCTGCACCAATTATCTGTAACCGAAAATTATGTGTCGCTTATGGAGGTTTAGTTAATCCTGGTCTTCCAGTTGAAAAATTTCTTCTATGGGTTTTTCAAGTATCCTGGCAATTTATTCAATAATGAATCTAAAGTAATTATGAACGGTTTATAGTTTGGCAGATTATTATGTTTACCATTTTCAATCAAAATCAACTTTAGTTTTTGATTTTCCTGTTTCAGTTGTATTGCTTGTTTGTAAGGAATTACTTCATCTTTTGTTCCATGAAACATCAATACAGGTTCATCTACTTTTTTTAAATATTCATGTATTGGGAACTTATATTTTAATAAAAGATCTACAGGATAAATAGGCATATAATACCGGACTAATTCTTTTATGCTGTAGTATGGAGTTTCAAGAACCAATGCTTTTGATTCTTTAGTTGATGCCAGGAAAGATGCAACCCCGGTACCTACAGATTTGCCATAGATAATTATATTTTCGGCAGGCACTTCTTTTAAAGCCATAGCATATAAAAAAGAAGCATCACTGTACATAGCCTGTTCTGTTCTTTTGCCGGTACTTTTTCCAAAACCGGGGTAATCGGGCATCCAAACTTCATAACCTTTAGATGTAAATACAGGTGTAAAACGTGAATAACGTTCTATATTTTGCCTGTTACCATGAAAATATAATACAATACCTTTTCGTGCTGAACCTGTTTTAAATTTTACAACATTTAGATTTCTGTCACCTCTGTCAATATTGATTTCTTCAATTGGTTGGTCAAATGAAAATTGATGTTCTTTATTTAATGACTTCGCATGAAAAAGAATAACATCCTGCAATAAATAAAATAAGATTCCAATTGAAATATAAACGACAACTAATATTATAACCGGTCGCAAAATCTTTTTCATCAAAATTTATATTCTTAAAAATATAAGAGAAAATAAAAAAGAACCCGAAGGTTCTTCTATATTAAAGATAACGGCTATAATAATTTCGCACCCTTTGGTTCATTTCATGTTGTATCTGTCTTAATACTGATTCTACTACTTCTTCTTCACGTGGTGTATTATAATCTCTTTGATTTAATAAACTCCTGTCCCTGTCTGATAATGCTCTTTCATCACCCCTGTAAGTAGTAAATTCTACCTGCCACCTGTGTTGGCCCCTCAATACTTCATTCCATAATATCCGGCCCCTGCCATCTCTTGATGTTACAAAAAGTTCACCTTCTGAAATCATTGTGCGTTGAGTAGTGGTTACCTGTGCTGTTACTTTTGCATATTGCTTCACCACTGAATCGGGTTTATATACTGTTTCTTTAATTACCACTTCTTTAGAAGCCGTTCTTGTATTTTGCCGGTCATAAGGGCGACCTATATCCATTCTTCCTAACCTTAATTCCAACACTTCATCAGCTTCTATGTTTCTTCCCCTTGCATCCCATTCACTATAAAATTCGACAAACTGGTTGTTGGTATTGTAACGTAGAGTACGTAATAAATCTGTTTCAAAGTTCCTGAACAGATAAGAGTTGTTAGTTTGATAACCACCACCATACATAAATTCATTCATGGGAAGTATAACAACTTTTACTACTGCCAGTTTATAAGATTCATCAAGTTTATTTCTCAAAATAGAATCATCCCTGTATTTAGAGGCACTTCTAAAATGTTGATAAGCTTCCCTGTATGCTGCTTTTGTATTTTCATTCATTTTCGTAAGACCTCTTTCAAAATAATATTCAGCTGTTTTATCGCGGTAGGTTACTAAATATTCTGTATAATCATTTGCTTTTATTACATTTTGAATAGAAGGATTTCGCTGTACCAGGTCATACAGGTTTTGTAGTTGCCTGTACTCATTATAGATCTGTTCAAACCTTTTTTCACCTGGGCTGTTTGACAGCTGGCGTATTTTGTCTTCATGCATTTTTACAGCCTGCCTGTAGGAGTTTTGTGCAAGTGCTTTGGTTTCACCGTCAAATGAATCTTTCTGTAGTTTACGTGCTGCAAGTTCTATCGCCTCCTGGTAATTTCCTTTGTCGTACGCTTTATTAGCAGATTTACATGAAAAAAGAATGAATGCAAAGCTGATTAAAGCAAAATAAAATTTTATCATAGTTCAGGTTTTACATATTTGGCGAAAAAGTTCGTCAAAAGGTTACAAACAAATTGTTATTTCAATAGCCATTAACAATTGTTTATATGGTTATTCGAACTATGAAGATTTAAAATATTTAGTCAAATTGCAATATTCCTCTAATGAAATTGTGGTATTCAGGAAATTTGGGAAGGTTGTTATGTTTGCCACCAACAATTTTAATTAAAGTAATTTTACGGGGAGATAATTTTTGTAAAGATTCACTGTGTTTTATAGGGATAAGCCAGTCTTTAGTGCCGTGAATTATATATACAGGACAATTAACTTTTAATATCCATTTATCTGTTCTCAAATGATATCGGATAACATACCTCAGCGGAAGAAAAGGTAAAAACCTGCTGATCACTTTTGTAAAATTGTAATACGGTGCATCTAATATTAAATACCGTGGTTTATTGTCTGATGCTACCTTAGCTGCAAAACCACTACCAAGGCTTCTTCCGTAAACTACAATATGATTTTCTCCATATTGCAACTTCAGTTTTTCATATACAACCTGCATATCTGAAAGCATTTCTCTTTCACTTCTTTTTCCAGTGCTTTTACCAAACCCCCTGTAATCCACAAGCACTACATCGTGGTTGTACCTGTAAAAGTCTCTGGCATATTTGGCCCAGCCTTTTATACTACGTGTATTGCCATGAAAATAAAGAACCAGTCCTTTTGGTAATGGTCTGTAGAAATGCAATCCATTGATACGAACACCAGGCTCTATATCAAAATTCAGTTCTTCAAAAGGAATGTCATATTTAAATTGAAAACCGGGTTTTAAAACTTCTGGTTTAAAAATGAAATATTCCTGGAAGAAATAGATCAGTAGCGAAAGAAATACAATGATTGCGATAATATAAAACCAAATGGGCATAATCAGTTGTGGTTCTTCTAAAATAGTAAAAGCCGGATGAATTTTATATTAATCTTCAATTCGTTTTAATTTGAGATTGGTAACCGGTGCTACAATAAGCGGGAATTTTTCAATTGTTACATTACTGGCATCTAATCCAAAACCACGTTCTTCGGAAAGACTGACTTCTTTTAACCAAAAATGGAATTTCATCATTACTCTTTCCATAAATGGCAGTTCATTATCCTGGCTTAAGTATTTCTCCATTACTATAAATGAAAAGTCGCCGACAATATTACTTTTTTCAAGACTTTCATACCGGCTGGTAATGTTCACTTCTTTATTCTTCACCAGGTCTTCCACCACTTTACGAAACATTAAATTAATGCGGGGCTCCACTCTAAAGCCAAGTCTGAATTCAACGCGTATGATATCATTAGGAATAATATGATCCACTTTATATTCCATTGTATAAGGTTCATCAAGTGTATCCACATGAATAAACCAATAGATATTTGCTCTTTTGGGTTTTTTATTTAGTATGGAATAAATGATTTTATGTTCTATTTCCTTTGGATTATCAGCACTGGTTAAATACACCAGGTGAGTGGCATATTTTGGAACAGATTTGTCATTACTCAGCTCCTGGATCTTTGGTATATAGTGCTCCATGCGCACAAACTCCACATACCTGTTTTTTATTTTCCTGGCTTTAAACCATACGTACATCACCATAAACATTACACCACCTATAAGTACGGTTATATAACCACCATGTGTAAATTTTTGCATTAAAGCAAACATGAAGATGGATTCAACAGTAAAATAAACAATGAGGAAAATCCAGATGTACAGTGACCTTACACGCCGGGAAACAAGAAAATTTGCAAAAAGAACAGTTGTCATCATCATGGTAGTTATAATGGCCAAACCATAAGCCGCTTCCATTCTTTCTGATGATCTGAAATATAAAACAATACCCACGCAACCAACAAACATCATGAAGTTTAAGGACGGTATGAAAAGCTGCCCCCTTGCTTCTGATGGGTACCTGATTTTCAGCTTTGGCCAAAGATTTAACCGCATAGCTTCACTAATTAGTGTAAAGGATCCGGATATCATTGCCTGACTGGCAATAATGGCTGCGCTGGTAGCTATTACCACACCAATGATGATAAACCACCCAGGCATCAGATCGTAAAATGCATTTATTTGTAATTGTTCTTTTACTTCAGCAGTTATTGTTAGACCTCTGTGATTTGCTAAAAGTGAAGCTCCCTGTCCGAGATAATTGAGCAGCAAACATGTTTTTACTAATACCCAGGAAGTCCGAATGTTGTTTTTACCACAATGTCCCAGGTCACTGTATAATGCTTCAGCACCTGTAGTGCATAAAAATACAGCTCCCAGTATCCACATTGCTGCCGGGTATTGAGTTACGAAGTTTACAGCATAAACAGGGTTAAAAGATTTTAGAACAGAAAAATTATCTGAAATATGAATAATTCCCAGGGTTGCCAGCATTGTAAACCATACCAGCATTACCGGTCCAAATAACCTGCCTATCGATGCAGTCCCAAACTGCTGCATAAAAAAGAATACACATAAAATACCAATAACTATATGTAAAATATAATTTTCTATACCGGCTAAAACAGGAATTTTTTGAAGACCTTCTACAGCTGATGTAATGGAAATAGGTGGTGTAATAATTCCATCAGCCAGCAAGGCAGCACCACCAATCATGGCCGGCAGCACAAGCCATTTTTTATGTCGCCGCACTAATGCATATAAAGCAAATATGCCACCTTCACCCCGGTTATCTGCTCTTAAAACCAGCCACACATACTTAATAGTTGTTTGAATGGTGATGGTCCATATAATACAGGATAAACTTCCCAAAATAAGGAAGTCATCTATTGTTCTTTCATTGATGATTGCATTAAATACATAAAGTGGCGATGTACCAATATCTCCATAAATGATCCCCAGAGCTATGATTAATCCTGCAGCTGATACTTTGTTGAGTGGAGTTTTCACGTAACTATTTGTGTTATCGACTTTCGCTCATCTTTTGCGTTGGCAAAGGTATATGCAAAAAGGAATTGTTAAAAGTAACACCTAAACTTATGCCCTGCAATATTCCGGGCAATATTTCCTTCATTAACAATTGACATAGAAAGCAACTTTCCTAAATATTTACAAGTCATTATAACTAGTTAACCTAATTTTAAGTTTATTAAATTTTCTGACATAAAATGAAGTTTCAGCCCTATATCCTATTGTTGTTATTATTTGCTTTTTCAGCTCCTCTTGTTGCTCAAAAAATTGTTTATTCCGAACCTGATAAGGACGATTCGCGTCGTATGAACTTTGAAGTCATTGGCAAGATATCCGGCAATTTCCTTATTCATAAAAACAATCGCAATAAAAATTTCATCAGTGTCTATGATAATGATATGAAGCAGGTTGCAAAAGAGGAACTTGGTTTCCTGGATTCACGTGTTATAAATCTTGATTTCATTCCTTACACAGATCATGCTGTTATGATATACCAGTACGAAAGAAAAAATGTGGTGTATTGCGAGGCTGTAAAGTTAGATGGAATGGGTAAGAAAGTTTCTGACGTTGCTTTACTGGATACTTCTCATATTGGCATGTCATCAAACAACAGGATCTATGCTGTTGTTGCCAGTGAAGATAAAAATTATATATTATTACACAAGATCAATTCACGAAACAGGAGCAATTATATTGTTACTACCATTTTATTTGATCAGAATCTTGCATTAAAAGACCGCAGTTCGCTCACCGTTCCTATGGAAGAACGTAATGATTTTCTGAAAGAATTTAATGTAGACAATGATGGTGGAATTGTTTTCACAAAGTTCAGCCGCAACTCCAGTGATAATGTTTCGAATTCTTTTTTAATTACTAAAAGTCCCAATGTTGATACTTTTCAAATCAATGATCTGGGAATTGAAAAAATGTTTCTTGATGAACCACAGATAAAAATTGATAATGTTAATAAAAGATATTTCCTGACTTCTTTTTATTATAAACAACGAAGGGGCAATGTAGAAGGATTTTATTTTTATGTGTGGGACAAACAAACACAAAGACCCTCCATGCAAAATACAATTGTATTGAGCGAGGAGTTGCGAAGAGAAGCCCGGGGTGACGCTAATATGAAAACTGCTTTTAATGATTACTTCATCAGAAATATTATAGTTAAGAGAGATGGTGGATTTATAATTGGCAGTGAGGCATATTATACCACATCAAGATTTAATAACTGGAACAGGTGGGACTACCTGTTTGGTTCGCCATACATGAATAGCTTTGATTACTACCGGCTTTACTCATCGCCCCTATACAATTCATGGTATTGGCGTAACCGGAATAGCAATAACAATGTAAGACACCATGCAGATAATGTAACCGTGCTTTCTTTTGATAATACAGGCAAACTTGAATGGAGCAATGTAATACATAAAGAACAATTTGATGATGAGGCAGGAGATCGTATATCTTATGTTTTAATGAATACCGGAGGACAACTTCGTTTTCTTTTTAACCAGGAAGAAAAGCGTATACAGCTATTGAAAGATTTTAGTTTGGATGCTGAAGGTGAGATCACCCGCAACCCCACATTGAAAAATTTAGACAGGGGGTATGAGTTCCTGCCGAAGTTTGGGAAGCAGGTTAGTGCACGTCAAATGATCATACCTTGCTTTTATCGTAATTACATTTGCTTTGCAAAAATCGATTATAATTCATAGCATTGAGGTGTGATTCCTCTTTTCCGACAAAAATCTCCGGGTAATGTTGCAGTATTACTTGTATTTGGACTGCTTATAAAGCTGCCTTTATTTCTATATCCAAAATCAGTTGCTGCCACAACAAGCGATACTCCATTTTATAAATGGCTGCAGCCCGAATTAGTACAGGTAAGTGAATACCTGCCTTCTGTTATAGCTTTTTTTCTTTTGTACCTGCAATCGTTAATGCTGACAAGCATGATAAATGAATACAGGATGACTAATAAGCAAACCTTTTTGCCGGGTATGGCTTATATGCTTGTAACATCTTTATTGCCGGAGTGGAGTTATTTTTCAGCACCATTAATTGCCTCTACATTTTTAATATGGGCATATATTAAGTTGTTTGAGCTTTATCATATTACTACTCCGGCCAGTGGACGCATCTTTAATATAGGGCTTCTTTTAGGGCTGGCTTCAATTTTCTTTTTTCCATCCATTGGATTGCTTATAGGTGCCATATTAGGGATTGTAATTTTAAGACCATTTAAATTAAATGAATTCTTCCTGTTACTGCTTGGCATTACTACACCCTATTATTTTTATTCTGCTTACTTACTTTTAACCGATAGTTTTCAATTTGAAAAATTGTTACCGGTTATTGATTTCAGGGTTCCGCCACTTATTCAATCAATATGGGTAGCTATAGCCATTGCTTTTGTTATTTTTTTGTTTTTAGGGGGCAGTTATTTTGTGCAAATTAATTTGCGAAAAATGCTCATACAGGCCCGTAAAAACTGGAGTATAATATTATTTTACCTGCTCATTGCTTTTTGTGCTGCATTTTTCAATAGTAATATTTTGTTTGTTAACTGGTTTATTACACTTGCTCCTTTTGCAGCTTTTCATTCCTGTGCCTATTTATATCCGCCAAACAAAACAGTTCCTATTATATTTTTTTATGTGTTACTCGGTTTTATCCTGGCGCAACAATACCTTACTCCTTACTGGCATTAAAACCTTGTTAACCAATTGCAATTTATCTTTGCACCTAATTTAGTTCGTTATGAAATTTGGTATTGTAGTATTCCCGGGTTCAAATTGTGACAGAGATATGTATGATGCTTTGGTGTACGATCTGAAGCAGGATGTAACTATGTTATGGCATAAAGAAAAGGATCTCTCTGCATTTACACCGGATGACTGCATTGTATTACCGGGAGGATTTTCATATGGTGATTATTTGCGAACCGGGGCTATAGCACGGTTTAGTCCCATTATGCAAAGTGTGGTTGATTTTGCTGCAAAGGGTGGTAAAGTTTTAGGCATCTGCAATGGCTTCCAGATTTTATGTGAAACTCATTTATTACCGGGGGTTTTATTAAGAAATAATAACCAGCAATACATCTGCAAAAATGTATTTATAAAAAACAACAAAGGCGAAATATTTAAAATACCCATTGCGCATGGCGAAGGAAGGTATTATGCTACTGAAGATATATTAGATCAATTAGAAGCAAATCAGCAGATATTATTCAGGTATTGTGATGAAGTAGGGAAGATAGTTCCTGAAGCTAATCCAAATGGATCTGCCCGGAATATTGCCGGAATTTGTAATAAAGACCGTACAATATTTGGAATGATGCCTCACCCCGAAAGGGCTTGTTCACCTGTATTGGGAAATACCGATGGGAAGAAGATTTTTAAGATACTTTTTGATAAGGTAATGGAAGAAGTGCCGGGATAATCAATACTTTAACAACTTTTCAAATTTTAAATGAAGATTTTTGCATTGAAACAGAAACATATGAAAAGACTGATTTTAATTTTTGCCGCTTTATTTTCCGTTACTCTTCTATCAGCTCAAAATCCTGTTTCATGGGCTTTTTCAACCAAAAAAATTAGCGATAAAATTTACGAAATTCATTTAACTGCAACTATACAACCGGGCTGGCACCTATATGCGCAAACACAGCCTGCTGATGCTATTGCTGTTCCAACAACATTCAATTTTAATAATAATCCTCTACTTGATTTTGACGGCAAAGTAAAAGAAGTGGGTAAGCTTGAAAAATACTCAGATAAAGTGCTTGATGTTACTGCTTATCAATATAGCAACAAAGTTAATTTTATACAAGTAGTTAAAATGAAAGGGAAAGCAAAAACAGCTATAACCGGTAAATTAGAATTTCAAACATGTGATGATAAAAAATGTTTACCGCCTAAAACTGTTCCTTTTAATATTGCCTTAAATTGAGCGGATTTACTGTTTTGCCAGCGGATTCCAAAAGAATCCGTTTGGTTTAATAAGCGGACATGACAGGATTTTTACGATTCTTATTTATTACCGGAACTTTCTTTTTATTTCTTCCTCTTTTTGGTCAGGAAAGTTCACCTGTTCAATGGAAGGTAAAGGCTCAAAAACTTGCAGATAAAGAATATATACTTCACTTTCAGGCAAATGCTTTAGAATGGCAGCTTTATGCTCCCAACCAGGATCTGGATGGTTTTATAACTGCAGAAATTCAATTCCAGGATTCTGCTATTCTACTTCTTAATAATATAAAAGATTCAGGTGTTGCTAAAACAATTGAAAGTACCATATTCGAAGGGAGCAATATCAATGTTTATGAAGGAGTTACAGAATGGCAACAGCATATTAAGTTTACTGGTGATGTTCCTGCTTCTTTAAGTGGGGTGCTTTTATTTACTTATGGAAACCAGGAAGAATTTTATCCCAGTACATCTTATAATTTTAATGTAGCACTGGAAGGAGGTGTGGCATCTACTGCACGAATACTGATACCTTCTATTGATCTGAAAAATCCAATAGTACCATGCGGCGATGACGAGGCTGGTGATAAAGGTCTGATGGCAATATTTTTTCTGGGTTTTATAGGAGGCTTAATTGCTTTAATAACGCCCTGTGTATTTCCCCTGATTCCACTTACAGTTTCCTTTTTTACTAAAAGATCAGGTACAAGAAAAAGAGGACTGCGTAATGCAGTTTTATATGGTTTTTGCATTTTTGCCATCTACGCATTGTTAAGTATTCCATTTCATTTAATTGATGAAACCAATCCTGAAATACTAAATAATCTTTCGACTAACGTAGTATTAAACCTGTTATTTTTTGCCGTCTTCATTGTATTTGCCCTATCGTTTTTTGGATTGTTTGAAATAGGTCTTCCAAGTTCTTTTGCCAATAAAGTAGATTCTAAATCAGGGTTGGGAGATTTTGCCGGAATCTTTTTCATGGCACTTACATTAGCCATTGTTTCCTTCTCCTGTACGGGACCGATATTAGGATCATTATTAGCCGGTGCATTAACTAATAATGGCGGCGCCTGGCAACTTACTTCAGGGATGGCTGGTTTTGGTTTAGGCCTTGCCTTGCCATTTGCTTTATTTGCTCTTTTTCCCGGGTGGTTACAATCTTTACCAAAGTCCGGTGGCTGGCTGACAAGTGTAAAAATTGTTTTGGGTTTTTTGGAATTAGCCCTTGCTATAAAGTTTCTTTCCAATGCAGATCTTGTAAAACAGTGGGGACTGTTACCAAGAGAAATATTCATTGCAAGCTGGATCATAATCGGGGTTTGTTTAGTGTTGTACCTTGTTGGTATCATTCGCTTTCCTCATGAAGGCAAACCGAAAATGAGTAAAACGAGATGGGCATTTGCAGCTTTATTTGCAGCGTTTACTTTGTATTTAATTCCGGGTTTAACTAATACGCGGTATGCAAACCTTAGCCTGATAAGTGGATTTCCTCCTCCTTTATCATATAGTTTGTATGACAGGCAAATAACCATAGAGCCCATACATAATGATTATGAAGGTGCCTTAGAACTTGCCAGGCAACAAAATAAACCCCTGTTGATAGACTTTACGGGGTGGGCTTGTGTGAACTGTAGGCGTATGGAAGAAAATGTGTGGATAGATCCGGAAGTAGAGGAACTGATGAAAAATGAGTTTATTGTTGTTTCGCTCTACGTGGATGAAAGAACCAAATTACCTGCTTCGCAACAAATAGAGTATCAAACAAAAAATGGGGATACAAAATCAATAGTTACGGTAGGAGATAAGTGGGCAACTTTTCAATCAGAAAATTTTAATGCAGTAGCTCAGCCTCAGTATGCCATATTAAGTCCTGACGAAAAAGCAATTACCAAATCTAAATCATATACTCCCGATGCAGAGGAATTTAAAGAGTGGTTGCAATGTGGAATTGATGCGTTTAAACGAATGAATAATCCATAAAAAAATCCCGGCCATTCGACCGGGATTCTTCAATTAGGCGTCATTCTTAATCAGCCTTCTGCGGCAAGCAAATAGTTTAAAGAGGCAGTTGGAGATTAAGAATGACAAGAACTTTATAAAGCAATCTGTTTTTGCACCATCATCTTGCGAAGGTTTATTAAACCATAACGCATTCTGCCCAGTGCTGTATTGATGCTGCAGTCTGTTAAGGCTGCTATTTCTTTAAAACTCATATCTGCGTAATGACGCAATATAATTACTTCTCTCTGATCTTCGGGCAATTTATCAAGCATATCTTTTACCCTGTTGTGGCTTTGCCTTTTGATCATTTTATCTTCTGCACTATCTTCCGTAAAATTAAGGATTTCGAAGATATCCTGGTTATCGCCGGTTTTAATTGTTGGCGTGCGTTTTACTTTTCGGAAATGATCCACACAAAGATTGTGAGCAATTCTCATAGCCCATGGCAAAAACTTTCCTTCTTCAGTATAGCGTCCGCCGCGTACTGTATCAATAACACGGATAAAAACATCCTGAAAAATATCTTCAGCAAGGTATTTATCCTTAACAAGAAATAGTATAGAAGTGTAAAGTTTGTCCTTATGCCGAAGTACTAGTATTTCTAAAGCATTACTATTGCCGGCAATGAATGATTGGATCAACTCGTGGTCCGAAAACTTTGATAGAGATGTCATAAACTTCTAAGGGTTTAGGTAGATACGGATGAAATAAAATTTTACGAGTAGAAGTTTATGCTATAGGCGATTTGAGGTTTTTAAGTTTAGTTCTATTGGATCAGGAAGTAAAAATAATGGTCTTTTTTAAAAAACCAACATCTTTTATAAGAATTATTGCCTGTTTATTGAAAAAGAAATGTTAAGCCATGGTTTGCTAAATGTGTTAGTAAACTACATTTGCCGCTGATATGAAAAGAGCCCCGGCAAAATTAAAAAAAAGCAAAGCCAGATTATTGGACAATGATATTTTTATAAAAGGGGCTAGAGTGCACAATTTAAAAAATATTGATGTAGTCTTTCCCCGTAATAAATTAATAGTTGTTACCGGCGTTTCAGGTTCGGGAAAATCATCTTTAACAATAGACACTTTATATGCCGAAGGTCAAAGAAAATATGCTGAAAGCCTGAGTGCCTACGTGCGGCAATTTTTAAACAGAATGGATAAACCTGATGTAGACTATATAAAAGGATTATCCCCCGCTATTGCCATTGAACAAAAAGTAAGTATTAGAACACCACGCAGCACCGTTGGTAGTATGACAGAAATATATGATTACCTCCGTTTGTTTTTTTCACGTTTAGGAAAAACCATTTCACCTGTATCCGGTAAAGAAGTAAAAAAAGATGATGTAAAAGATGTGCTGGATAATATAAAATCTTTAAAACATGGAGGAAAAGCTTTTATTCTTACCTCATTTAAACAACACAGAAACAGGGATATAAAAGAAGAGCTGACCCTGTTGTTGCAAAAAGGATTTTCACGAATTTATGTATCATCACTTTCTCGTTCACAGATTGAGCACCCCGTATCAGAAGGTATTATTATAAGAATAGAAGATGTATTGGAACAAAAGCTGGAAGAGTTTGAAAACATATTTCAATATGCAGATAATGTTTTTGTGCTCATAGACAGGATTGTTGTAAAAGAATTTGATGAGGATGATGAACACCGGTTATCTGATTCTATTGGTACTGCGTTTTATGAAGGTGAAGGAGACGTGTACCTGGAGGTTGACGGTGGTGAGGGAACTATAAAAAGATTAGTTCATTTTAATAATAGGTTTGAGCTGGATGGAATGTTATTTGAAGAACCTGCTCCAAATCTTTTTTCATTTAATAATCCATTTGGTGCCTGTCCCACTTGCGAAGGCTTTTCAATGGTTTTAGGTATTGATGAAGATCTTGTAATACCCAATAAGTTGTTGAGTGTTTATGAAGGTGCCGTGGCACCCTGGAAAGGTGAAAAACTTGGTAAGTGGAGAGAAAACTTTATCAAAGCATCGCGAAAAACCGATTTTCCGGTTCATACCCCTATTGCGGATCTTACAAAATCGCAGTATAATAGTTTATGGGAAGGCAACCAGTTTGTAGAAGGCATAAATGATTTTTTTAAAGAGGTAGAACAAAATCTTTATAAGGTGCAGTATCGTGTTTTATTAAGCAGGTATAGGGGAAGAACTAAATGTCCGGATTGTAACGGAACAAGGTTAAGAAAAGAAGCCTTATATGTAAAAGTTGCAGGAAAAAATATTGGTGAACTGAGTGAGATGCCTGTGAAAGATTTAAGAGTATGGTTTAATGAAGCAGTTCAACATCTCTCGGAATATGATCAAAAAGTAGGTAAAAGGATTATTCTTGAAATTGAGCTTCGCATAAATACTTTATTAAAAGTTGGATTGGGTTATTTAACCATAAACAGGTTAGCCAACACATTGAGTGGTGGCGAAAGCCAACGTATACAACTAACCCGGAGCCTGGGTAGCAACCTTACAAATTCATTATATATTCTTGATGAACCATCTATAGGATTACATTCAAGAGACACAGAAAATTTAATAAAAGTTTTAAAAGAATTACGGGATTTGGGTAATACTGTTGTTGTTGTGGAGCACGATGAAATGATGATGCGGCAGGCAGATCATATAATCGATATGGGTCCGCTGGCTTCGCATTTAGGTGGCGAAGTGGTTGCTGAAGGCGATTATGATGAAATTATTTCAAACACCGAAAGTTTAACCGGTAAATACCTGAAACATGAACTTACTATAGAGCCGCCAAAGCTGGTAAGAAAATGGAAGAACTCAATTGTTATTGAAGGAGCAAGGCATCATAATCTAAAAAATATCAATGTTGAATTTCCATTGAATTGTTTGTGTGTGGTTAGTGGTGTTAGCGGCAGTGGTAAAACTACTTTGGTTAAACATATTCTTTATCCTGCATTGCAAAAATTGAAAGACGAAGCCGGTGACAAAATTGGTTTACATAAAGCCATTACAGGTGATGTAAGTGCAATTAATTCCATTGAAATGATTGATCAGAATCCCATAGGAAAATCATCAAGAAGTAACCCGGTAACCTATATACAGGCATGGAATTATATAAGGGATCTTTTTGCAGAACAGCCACTAAGTAAAATAAGAGGGTTCCAGGCAAAACATTTTTCATTTAATGTAGATGCCGGCAGGTGTGATGCCTGCAAAGGTGAAGGTGAAAAAGTGGTAGAGATGCAGTTTCTTGCAGATGTACATCTAACATGTGAAGTTTGCAATGGAAAAAGATTTAAAGAAGAAGTTCTGGAAGTTCAATACAAAGGCAAAAGCGTTTATGATGTTCTTGAATTGAGTGTTGATGAAGCTTTAGAATTTTTTAAAGATGAAAAATCTTTATTAAATGCAATGAATCCTTTGGGTAGTGTTGGATTGGGATATGTGAAACTGGGGCAGTCTTCAGATACGCTTTCTGGTGGTGAAGCACAGCGTGTAAAGCTGGCTTCTTTTTTAGGCAAAGGAAAAGGGTCAGGAAAAATATTATTCATTTTTGATGAACCAACAACAGGTTTGCATTTTAATGATATAAAAAAATTGCTTGCTTCTTTTAATGCATTAATTGATCAGGGTCATTCTATTATTGTTATAGAACATAATACTGATGTTATACGTTCAGCAGATTGGGTTATAGACCTGGGACCTGAAGCAGGTGCAGATGGTGGTTATTTAGTTTTTGCAGGCAAACCTTCAGACTTAAAAAAAATGAAAACGGGTTATACTGCCCAGTATTTATAAGGATTATTTATAGCGAAATAGGGATAAAATCATCTTAACCTGTCCATACTTTTAATAAGCTTATTGTCTTTCCATATGCCCCGTGCTGCTAATATGTAAAATACAAGTACACCAAAATGAAGAAGACAAGTGATAGCAAAATTTCCTGAAGCAAAATAATTTGTTTCTGCAAAATACATGATCAGCAGAAGTACAGTAATAAAGATTCCCAGGTAACACAACCTTAATTGCAATTTCCTGTTTTCAAATAAAAAAATATTTATTAATGCAATGGCAGCGGATGCAGCAGTTAATATGCTTAACCAAATATTTGATTTGGCATTCAAATCCATGAATGCAGTAAAATTATTCAGTTCATCTATAATTCTGTCACCGCTATAAAATGGTAAGCTAAAAGTAATAACTGCAAAAACAGCTGCAAGTAAAAGCCAGATACTTTGAATTCTTTGTAACATATTGTTTTGGTTTTAATCCAGTTCAGGGTATAAAGGATATTGACCCATAAGATCTTTTACTTCTCCCTGCACTTTTTCTAAAATAGTTGAACTATCAATATCCATTAATATTCTGTCAATCAAATCTACAACAGTTTCCATATCATTTTCTTTCATACCGCGTGTTGTAATAGCGGGTACACCCACCCTGATCCCTGATGTAACAAAAGGGCTTTTATCATCGTAGGGAACTGCATTTTTATTTAAAGTTATATGTGCTTTATCTAAAGTTTCCTGTGCTTTTTTACCACTAATATTTTTATTTCTTAAATCAATAAGCATAAGATGATTATCAGTTCCACCACTGATTATATGATAATCCTTTTTTACAAAAGCTGTAGCCATTGCCTGCGCATTTTGTAAAACCTGTTTTGAATATATTGTAAAATCATCGGTAAGTATTTCTCCAAAAGCAATAGCCTTGGCAGCAATTACGTGCTCCAGGGGTCCGCCCTGTGTACCTGGGAACACAGCCATATCAATCAGATTACTCATCATTCTGGCATTACCTTTCATATCTTTTAATCCAAAGGGGTTTTCAAAATCTTTTCCCATCAGGATTATACCACCACGGGGACCTCTTAATGTTTTATGCGTTGTTGATGTTACAAAATGACAATATTCGAAAGGAGAATCTAAAAGTTTTGTTGCTATTAAACCTGCGGGGTGTGCAATATCAGCCATTACAAAGGCACCTGCTTCATTGGCTATAGTTCTTATTCTTTTATAATCCCATTCCCTGCTATAAGCTGATGCACCACATATAATTAATTTCGGTTTTTCCTTTTCTGCCACTTCCTCCATTTGCTTATAATTCACCAATCCTGTTTCTTTCTCTACACCATAAAAATGGGCATCATACAATTTACCACTGAAGTTGACCGGTGAGCCGTGGGTAAGATGCCCACCCATACTTAAATCAAGACCCAAAATTTTATCACCGGGTTTTAATATGGCAAGCATTAATGCAGCATTTGCCTGTGCACCGCTATGAGGCTGCACATTCGCATAATCACATTTAAAAACCTGTTTGATACGGTCAATGGCTAATTGTTCTGTTTCATCAACAAATTCACAGCCACCATAATATCTTCTGCCAGGGTAACCTTCTGCATATTTATTTGTCATTACATTACCCATTGCCTGCATTACCTGCAGCGAGGTAAAATTTTCAGAAGCAATAAGTTCAATTCCTGTTCTTTGTCTTTCCAACTCTTTTTTAATAATATCAAAAACCTCTTTATCTTTTTGCATGCTTATGTTTATTATGAATTATGCAGGAGATTGAGCTTCTGCATTAACAAGTATGAGTTTAAAGTTTAATTTATAAAATTATCTTAGCAAAAATAAGTGCTGAAACTTTCTATAACGGTTATTAATTTATTTTGTTAGAAAGGAAATGACGTATTTTTGGCGCTTGTTTTTTCAATAGTTGTGAAAACATTGTTCATGATGGGATTAATAATAATACCAACCCATCAAAACATTTTTGAATGAAAGCAATTATTCCAGTAGCAGGAGCCGGAACCAAACTCAGACCACATACATATACGCAACCAAAAGCTTTAATACCGCTTGCAGGTAAAACAGTTTTAAGCATTATTGTAGATCAGCTAAAAAATGCGGGGATAAAGGAATTCATTTTTATTGTAGGTTACCTGGGCGAGAAAATACAGGATTATATAAAGATTAATTACCTGAACCTTCAGGCTCATTTTGTGCATCAGAATGACAGGCAGGGAATTGGTCATGCTTTGAAACTGACTAAGAACATAGTAAATGGTGATGAGATATTTATAGTATTGGGTGATACAATATGTGAATATGATATTGATGCTGTTATCAAAAGTCCTTACTCTATGATAGGATTAAAAAAAGTTGATGATCCAAGAAATTTTGGTGTTGCAGAATTAGATCCTGACTGTTTTGCTACTCATGTAGTTGAAAAACCACAAATTCCCAAATCAAACCAGGCATTAGTTGGAGTGTACAAAATAAAAGAATCTGATCTACTTTTTGAATGCCTTGAGAGTAACATTAAACAAGGTTTGCGCACGCATGGAGAATATAATATTACTGATGCACTTGACTGCATGATAAAAAAGGGTTCAAAGATTCAATCTTTTAAAGTAGACAGTTGGTTTGATTGTGGTAAAAGAGAAACCCTGCTTGAATCAAATGTTACATTATTAAAAAAATTCGGAGGCAGTATTATATCATCACAGGCTTATGAAAATACTGTTATCATCCAACCGGTCCGTATTGGTAAAGGATGTCATATTCAAAATTCAATTATTGGACCTAATGTAACAATTGGGGAAAACACTACTATTGATTCTTCTATCATTAAAAATTCCATCATTGGTTCTTATTCTAACTTGTTTGATATAGTCCTGGATTATTCCATTATAGGAAGTGACACAGGAATAAGAGGTGAAACAAGAACTTTAAATATTGGTGATAATACGGATATTGATCTTGGTTAAATAACCTTTACATATATTATCTTCTTTATCATGTTCTAAAGTATAATCTGCATATTTGCTTTCTCATAAATCATCATGTTTCACAATAGGATTACAGATCTCTTTCAAATTAAATATCCAATCATTCAGGCCGGAATGATCTGGGCCAGTGGCTGGCGTTTAGCCAGCGCTGTTAGTAATGCAGGCGGGTTAGGAATTATTGGAGCCGGAATCATGTATCCTGAAACTTTAAAAGAGCATATACAAAAATGTAAAGCTGCAACAAATAATTCTTTTGCTGTAAATGTTCCTCTTTTATATCCAGACCTGGATAAGCACATTCAAATACTAATTGAAGAAGGTGTAAAGATTGTATTCACTTCCGCAGGCAATCCTAAAAAATGGACAGGACATTTAAAAGAGCACAGAATAACTGTTGTACATGTAATAAGCAGCAGCAAATTTGGATTAAAAGCGCAGGAAGCAGGTTGTGATGCAGTGGTTGCAGAAGGTTTTGAAGCGGGTGGACATAACGGCAGGGAAGAAACTACAACCATGGTATTGGTTCCGGCAGTAACAAATAAAGTTACCATACCTGTAATTGCGGCTGGAGGCATTGCAACAGGAAGACAAATGCTTGCCGCTATGGTATTGGGTGCAGAGGGAGTTCAGGTCGGAAGCCGTTTTGTTGCCAGTGAAGAAGCTTCATCACATATTAAATTTAAAAAGGCTGTTATTGATGCAGCGGAAGGTGGAACGCAATTGTCATTGAAGAAGCTGACACCTGTAAGGCTTTTAAAAAATAAATTTTTTGAAAAAGTAGAGGAAGCAGAAAAACGCGGTGCCACCGAGGAAGAATTGAGATTGATATTAGGGAGGGCAAGATCCAAAACGGGAATGTTTGAAGGCAACCTTGATGAGGGCGAACTGGAGATAGGGCAGGTGAGTGCAATTGTAGATGAGATTTTACCTGCTGTCAGGATTGTTGAAAATATTTGGCAGGAATTTGAAAATGCTTTACTGCAACCAATTAAATAAAATATATTTACTACTTAATACTGCTCCTGATCTAAATTATTACATATGAAGATTAAAATTCTTTCCATCCTTTCTTTCCTGATCATAATATCTTGTACAGCTAAGGCAAATGCAGGTAAAGGTGAGCATCTTAAAAAGAAAGAAATTGTTGGTTCTGTTTACCATCAAAATTCTAAAAAGCCTTTAGCTAATGTAACTGTCACAGCTTACTTTGCAAATAAGAAAGAAAAAGTAGCAACTTCAGATGCGAACGGCAACTATTCATTTGATGAATTAAGACCTGGGGTATATAAATTTACTTTTGAAAAAAATGGATATAAAAAACAGGTGAAGGAAAAAACTGTAATAAGGGCAGATGAAGAAGTGGAATTGAATATTTATTTAGAAGAACATACATCATTTGATTTTATGCCCGGACCGGGGCACTTTATAGACTTTGATTAAGCAGATTTTAAATTATTGAAATTGGGATGTATAAATAACATCCCAATTTTTTTTGTTATGATGTAAGATGCTTAATCCATTTGTTTGCCATTCTTCCATGAACTTTTTGTTTTGGAAAAGATTCCACGTTTCATGAAAATCTTTTTTATATAAATCCCTTGTTGCAATAGTAATATGAGGGTGAAAAGACCTGTTTTCAGGTTTTATATTATAATCTTTTTCTTCAAAAAATTCAGTTGCTTTTCTTTTTAGCTCCACCAGATGAAGGTTTTCCTTGACAGCAATAAAAATTGTCCGTGGCTTAAAAGCAGAAAAATCATTTGTTTCAATGATGAATTGGGATATTTGTGCAGATAAGTTATCTATGTTTTTAATAAAATCTTTTTCCTTTTCAGGGTGCATCCAAAACGGAGGAATAATGGTAATGTGTGCAGGTGATTTTAATCCAACAGCACATTTGTATTGTTGAAACATATATTGTTTCCAAACCAGCACTTTTTTATCAAGTTCTTCTGGTAAAACAAGGCCCACAAAATACATATCCATAAAAAAATCCTGCTTTAACGCAGGA
>MWWA01000115.1_pt1 | contig 25098 bp, 18 predicted proteins | sample 1047341 | NCBI WGS metagenome assembly MWWA01 (sample SAMN06349978, study PRJNA376086) | soil metagenome | isolation source: MS5-1 sample Antarctic (ecotone) soil | place: Antarctica | collected 2015-01-13
GGCTGGAATACTGGAGCAGGTTGGTAAAAATTTAGAATTCATCAATGATAAACACATTAATCGTTAGTAATTATTGTTCTATCATTTTATAAACCCGCACATGATCAACAACCATGGTTGCAGGAAAAATAGTTTCATCAACACCTTTGGCACCACCCCAATTCCCCCCAACTGCAAGATTTAAAAGCAGGTGGAAACGCTTATCGAAAGGCCATTCTGCAAATGTTTTTCCTTCATTGATAAAAGTAAAGATCAATTCATTATCAAAATAACAACGTATGGCTTTTGGCGTCCAGTCTAATCGGTAATCATGAAAATCGGTCATCGCCGTAGGAATATTTTTACCACCACTTTTTTGTGTACCAATGCCATGGTTATATGCTTTTGTATGAATGCTGGATAACACGTTATTGGGATCATAGCCCACATGTTCCATAATATCTATTTCTCCGGATTCCGGCCAGCCGCCATATTCCCAATCGGTAGACAGCATCCAGATGGCCGGCCATGTGCCGCGTCCAACAGGCAGTTTGGCTCTCACTTCTATCCTGCCATATAAAAAATCTCCTTTGTTTTTAGAAATTAACCGTGCAGATGAATAATCCCTTTCACCTGTTTTTTCTTTGATAGCTGTGATGTGTAACTGACCATTTTCTACTTTGGCATTCTTAATATCATTGGTGTAATGTTGCAGTTCATTATTACCCCATCCATCGCCACCCAAATCATAACCCCACTTGCTGGAGTCGGGTTTACCCAGGTAATTGAACTCATCACTCCAATGGGGGGAGTTTTCAAAAGTCCAGTTCTTGTCAATTGGTACCTGCGTATCAGCACTTGTACCGCGGGGGGAGGATGTTGAACAGGAAGAGGTCAAAAAGGTTAAAATTATTAAGGCATAAATTCTCATCTTTTGGATTTGAATGAATAAATTGTTTTCATCAATTGCAAGCATGCATGTTGCCAAAATTAAAATAGTTTTCTCCAAGATTTAAATTCAAGTTAACGGAATGATCATGAATAGTTCCTCAAAAAATAAAAAGGCCGCCTTACGGCAAGCCTTTATTATTCATACCCCTAAACCTAATATTTTTATTTGATGATTTTTACGATTGATCTTTCTGTTCCTTTAGCAACTTCAAGGATGTAGATTCCGTTGGGAAGACTGCTGTTCACATTCAGTGAAACAAGGTTTGTACCTTTTTGCAGATTCATTGGAGTTGATAAAACCCTTAAACCATTCGCGGAAACTAAGCTTACCTGGTATACACCATTAGCTTCGGTCTGGTAGTTGAATGATAAACCATTCACGATCGGGTTTTGTAAAACTTTCAGTGTAGTATTGCTACCATTTTGATTTCTGAAAGACAGTACTTTTGAATAACTGGTAGTGCCGTCTTTGTTGATTACTTTCAACCGGTAATAATTTACATTACCTGCTTCAGCTATTACACTGGTAGAATAATTTGCACTACCATAAGTATTTGTTACCGAAACTGTAGCTGCTTTAATAAACTTACTGCCGTTATCACTTTTCTCTACTTCAAAATAATCACCGGTTTCGTTTTCGGTTACTGACCAATCCAGGTTCACATTACCATTTATCATGTTACCTGAAAAAGCAGTTAATTTAATGGGTAGAATAATTGGCGCAATTTCACAACCACCCAGATGAGTGTATGGAGCTCCGATTGTCAAAAGATCCAACTTCATAGTAATGGTCCCTGTAGTTCTAATTTGAATTTGATTAGAACCTGCTGTAATTGGACGGCTTAAATTATAAGTACCAGGACCAGTACCGCTTACATTTATTTTGTGAATTTCTGTAGTAATTCCGCCTGACACTGATTCAATAAATATTTTTGAACCTCCAGATGCACTTAATACATTATAAGAAAATGAAATGGCTATAGAAGTAGCAGTAGTCAATTCGGGTGTAATGAAAGAAAATGAACCACCACCACTATTCGTTATACTTCCGGCTCCTTCTATTGGTAAAGTTGAAGTAAACATTGAACCGGAGAAACTCCAGCATTCAGCAACCAACTGATCCACTTCAGCCTGGCTATTAAAATTCTGAGAAATGTTTTGTGAGTAAGAATTGATTGCAAAAATCGAAGTACATGCAAAAAGAGACATAAGGGTATAAAGACGTTTCATGGTTTCAGGGGTTTAGATTAAATAAGTTTGAATTCGGATGGCCAGTTCCTGTGGCGAGGGATAAGAAAGCTATAAAGGTGGGTAAGTGTTTTAATTGGGACCTGTACGGATTTCTTATCGGTTTTTTTCTAAAGGATGTTTGGTAGTACTACGTGTTATCGAGCACAAACATAATAGGGGTTTTTCATTGTTGCAAGTGTTTTTACCAATATTTTTTAAAATTCTACGTATTTCCTGCAAGTAAAAATATCATTAGCCTGACTTGCAATATGTTAGCTCCGAAAATATTCTTTAAAAAAATCCCTAAGCATCAAAATATCGTAAATCAAACGTTTTTTAATAGGTGATATTACCTGCTGAAAAAGCATTTTTACGATTTTAATTGCACTCTATTATAGAGGATTTACGGTAATAGGAATGGGAAACTATGCAAGATTAAGCTTGATAGTCAATTAAATAACTAAGTGTTTCCTTTAGGTTAATCTATGCGTTTATTTAGAATGACTAAGGATTAAATTTAAAGGAATAGGATATTGTCAAAAAAAAAGCAGCGAAAAATCCCACTGCCATTTATTTAAAAACATTGTCTTTGCTTATTCATTAAAAAGGTTAGGATAATCAGTTATAATTCCATCCACACCCATAGACTTTAGTTGTTCTATTTCCTGGATGCTATTTACTGTCCAGGGAATAATTCGAATATTCTTTTGGTGGCATTTATCTACCAGCTCATTTGTTACAAGGCTAAAATGAGGGCTATAAACTTCCGGTTCAAAACCCAGTTCATTTAATTGCTCTTCCAATGATCTTTTATCTGTACCCAATATTAATAAAGATGTTTGCACACGAGGGTATTTATGATGCAGGTATTGTAAGGGACGAATGTCGAATGATTGGATAATGGTTTTTTCAAGCGTTCCTAAATCCTGCAAGGTTAGGATAACCAGGTCTGCAAATTTTTCAATACCAGGATGTGCCAGGCTATCCGTTTCCATTTTCGATTTGATCTCTATATTATATTGAACAGGATTGTTTTTTTCTTCAGCGTACTCTTCGGCAGCTATAACCAGGTCTCTTAATAATGGCTTATAAACGGAGATTCTTGCCTGTTGTTGAAAATCAGGATGTGACTTTGATCCCACATCATATTTGCGGATACTATCATAATCCATATGATATAATAATAATTCCGAAGCCTCTTCCTTACTTAATATTTTACCTGAGGGAGTTGTAGTAATATGGTGGTGAAAGAATGGGTCATGCGATACAACAACCTGGCTGTCTTTTGAAATTACTACATCCAGCTCCAGTGTGGTGACCCCTTCATCAATAGCCCTAAGCATAGCAGGAATTGTATTTTCAGGCATTAGTCCACGACTGCCCCTATGACCTTGCTTATCAAATTTACCAAGGGGCTGCCGTTCTGTTGTAACCTCTGTGTTTTTACAAGAAGCCATTAAACCCGCAGCAATTAATATGTAAATCGGGAATTTCATAATTTTCATTTCAGGTATTTACCGTTTATTAATATTGAAGCCCATTTTTTATAGCCATCAGCGTTCAGGTGAAGACCATCATAAGTATATTTTTTATCCAGTTTATTTTCCTTATTTAGAAAATGCGGATGCAGGTCAATCAGATGGATGTTTTCAATAAGTACCAGTTGTTTTAATAATGAGTTAACAGTATGGATATGATCATCTTTATTAAACTGGTGCCTGTCTTTAAATTCATTATTTACAGGTAATATTGTTTGAAAAAAGATTTCCGTACGTGGTGATTCAATTTTTATTTGCCGGATGATACGACGGTAATTATCAACAATAATGTCATCCGGAATTCCTCGGGCAATGTCATTAATACCAATCAGGATGAATACTTTCCGGGGGTTTCCTTCAGTTATTTCACGCAACCTTTCAATAACACCAAAACTTATATCACCGGAAATGCCCCGGTTACGAACTCTTTTATGCTGCAACAGTTCCTGCCATTCAGTTCCCAATGAAATACTGTTACCCAAAAAAATAATATCTTTTTTATGGTTTGGATAACTATTAAAATGACCAACCCTCACTGAATAACTGCCCGGTCTGTAAGTGCTGTCCCACGAAGAATTTTGTGCAAATAATACGGAGTTTATCAAAGCAAATAAGGTTACTAAAAAAAATTTCATAATTATTATAGGTTCCGGGTTGATGTATACTCTTTACCAAAACGGTCGGTAGCCGTTATGGTTATCTGGTTTGCAGATGCCGGCACTATAGTTTTAAAAAGATGATTCGTTTTTCTGGGTTCCGCGAAACCCCTTGGATTTGGAAGATCAGGACCTAACATGGTAGCATAAGCGACAGGATCATATCCTTCAATTTGTTCTAAAGATCCCATTTGTACACCATCAATCGCATAGGTTGCTTTCCAGGCAGAGTCAAAATTCCAGATATTCACCAACACCTCATTTGTGTTATCCGCCAGTTTACTCGTATATATGCTAAACTGGTAGTCGATGGTTTCACCCACTGATTTATATTGCCAGCTCAGTTCATTCCCCTTTACTGTGTAAACGCCATATCCTGAAGGTGTGCCATCTCCGCATATTTTACCTGTCCACCATGCTCCGCAAACTGTTCCATGATTATGTTCATACATATTATTATTCTCCGCGTTTACATTGTAATGGGTATGCCCTGACATAATGTGTACGTTTCGATCCTTAATGAGCGCATATAGGTCACTGTTATTTTTTACGCCGCTATGGACCGGAATGTGCAGGCAAATTATGATGAGGTGGTCAACCGGCACAAATGAAAGATCTTTCTGCAACCAGTCAAGTTGGGCCTGAGTGATATAACCATCATAATCCCGTTCTGTACCCAGGTAACGCACATCATCCAATACAATATAATGAGCCTTGCCCCTGTTAAAGGAATACCAGGTGGGGCCATAGGTCAGGTGAAAAGTATCATCGCTTGTTTCATCACCGCCTTTTCTATAATCCATATCATGATTACCCAGGCATTGAAAAAAAGGAATACCCATTTCTTTTACAGCCAAATTGTAATCAGCAAAATATTCAAGTTCATCCCAAACGATGTCCCCTACTGTAATACCATGTAATAATGCATCAGGACCGGCATCAGCCACCCATTGTTTTACATCGGGAACTGATTGGGTCATCATTTTTTCAACATCTGACTTATTTTTTACCTGTGGATCTGCCCAGATGACAAACTGGTGATCAAGGTCGTTTTTACCCAGAGGTACAAGATTAAAATCAACTTCTCTAGTATCACTAACGCTGCTGAGCAACTGATAATGGCGGGCAATGTTTTCCTCGTTTTTAAAGGCAAAACCTGATGGAGTGGAAATAAAAACACTTACGGCTTCGGGATGTTGCTCAAAATCATATTTACCTTTTGCATCAGTAATAACTACATTGTAACCATCACTGATCACCACACCGGGAACACCGGTTCCCCCAGATTTTACAAAGCCTTTTAGTTTTTTTGTTTGGCTCGTAGCCAACTTTTCAGGGTGGCAAGCGGTGAATATAATTCCACCGGTTAACCAGGTCAGGTTTTGAATAAATTTTCTTCTGATCATTGGTGAAAATGCATTTAAAAGAAAATGATTTATTTAATAACTCAGGGAATAAAAATCAAATTATTCCCTGAGTTTGTTTAGTGTTCTTGTACTTACTTAGCTCACTTTATTTTTCCCACCACACTTTGGTATTGAAATCATCAGTACCTAACCATCCAATGGCTTCCTGGTAGTTTTCAGGATTATTAGTTCGCACTTCAATAGGGTAAAAGAACCTGACAGGCATCTGTTGGTTATTTTCCATACCTGCTGCTTTGGGAAGAACCGGAAAACCGGTACGGCGGTATTCAAACCATTGCTGGTAGTCCACAAAGTACAATGCATAATATTTTTGCAAAATGATACGCTCCAGCGTTCCATCATATGCTGCGGCAGGATTATCAAAATAATCTGCAGGCATATCAATACCCCATTGCTCGATGGCTGCTTTTACCCCTTTATTATAAGCTGCTTCAGCAGCCACGTCATCGCTCTCGTGCCAGGCCAATTCTGCTTTAATGAATTCCACTTCAGCATATGTAAGTATAGGAATAATCATAGGTGCAGTCACCAATTCATTATTTACATTAGAAGGGATGTAATCAAACTGGTTTTCGCTACCGGCATAGCCACTTGGAATGCCTTCATACCCAATTACGGTGTTGCCTGTTTTATCCCTGGCTTCTGTATTAAAAATTTGCAAACGTGGATCATTAAACGCATTCAGATTGTCTGTAAAAAATTTACCGGCAGCCCGAAACAATCCAAAGTCAATGGAACGACCCCATGGAGAAACCATTGGAGTTATTCCATCCAGGCTCAATACCGCGGCATCGGCATTGCTGGTAAACACCGGATAAGTAGCTGGGTCATCTACCATCGTTCGGATCTTCGCATAGGTGTTTAGGTTAGTTTTTGATAAGCGAAGCAATAAACGCATGTGGAGTGAATTAGTGAATTTTCTCCACTTGGTAATATTATTTGCAAAAAGGATATCAGAGCCGTAATTCATGGGTTTGGAAGCATCATAAAAACTATTTGCAGTTTCAAGATCAGCCAGCAATTTTGCATAAATATCTTCCTGCCTGTCAAAACGAGGTTGAAAAATCTGCTCATCACCACGGGCCGCTTCCGTCATAGGCACCGGGCCAAAGGCATCCGTGAGGTTTGAATAAATCCAGGCATTTAATGTGAGTGCAATAGCAATGTAATTGGAATCCTCAGCTCTTACTGAAGCGGCATACATTTCTTTGACATTAGCTAACCAGCGGTATGAATTATTCCAGGTACTGTTGCCAATATTTTCCGATACCTCATATCGGTGCAGGCCACCCTGGGCACTTGGGAAAGGCAGTGCTACCTGCATCAGGTCAAACGTTATGGCATCAGCACGATCTATACCATGTGCCGCCATTCCATAAATAATCGGATTCAACAACGTTCCGGGGCTAATCTGGTCAATCCGGTTGGGATCTGTATTCAGCTCCACAAAATCTTTTGTACACGATAGCAGCAAGCTGCTTGCAGCAACTGCACCGAAGAGTATTTTGTTAAAGAATTTCATTTTATAATTTTTAATGTTTTTTAATTGAAGCATCGTATATATTTCAGTGCTTAAAATCTCAACGTAACGTTTACTCCCATCGTACGGGTTGAAGGCATTTGCCCCATTTCAACACCTGGCAAAATGGTATTACCATTAAAGGCGGCTGTTTCCGGATCGAAGATTGGGAATTCAGTCCACATTAACAGGTTACGTCCGTACAAGGCAATAGTTACTTGCTGTATAAATGTTCTGTCCAGAATATTTTTTGGTAAAACATATTGCAATCGGGCTTCTCTTAATTTTAAATAAGATGCGTCAAGTGTATTAGATTCAACATTTGCACGACGGTAGTAATCCGTATAGAAAGCAACTGGCAATGCTTGCGTGGTGTTTGGCACATACCTGCCTGAACCATCCAAAACAACACCTTCACCAATAATGAAATTTTCTTCACGTCCAGGCAATGTTGCTTTTAATTTACCCTGCTCCATCATTTTATGATGTGATTGGGAATAGATCAAACCTCCATACTGACCATCTAAGAGAAAACTAAATGAAAAATTCTTGTAGGTGAATTCATTTTGTATACCTCCCTTCCAATCTGCAAAGGCATTACCTATATATTGTATTTCAGAAGGCCTGTCCGGTAAACCATTAGCTCTGTAAACAATTTGACCGTCAGGGGCACGAACAAATCCAAATCCATAAATATCCCCTGTTGTACCTCCTACTCTTGCCTGAATAGTAGCATTACCTCCATATCCAATATCTTGCTTTCCGGTGCTGCCTAATTCTTCTGCCAGTTCCAATACCTCGTTTTCGTTTTTAGACCAATTGATATTCACGTTCCATTTGAAATTCTGGTTATTAATTGGTTTTGCATTCAAAATCAATTCAACACCGCGGTTACGCACTTTGCCTGAATTTAAAATGGCGCTGGTATAACCTGTTGTTGGATCTAACGGAACCCTTACAATCTGGTTTTCAGTTGTGCTGTTGTAATAGGTAAGATCAAAGCCTAAGCGATTTTTAAGGAAACGCATTTCCAGACCAGACTCATAACTGGTTGATATTTCTGGTTTGAGGCTGGCATTGAATAATACCCTGTCAACCGAACCAGAACTTGCGAATTCGCTGGTTCCATAATATTTACTGGTTTGATAAGGATCTGCATCATTCCCACTTTGCGCAGCCGATAATCTCAATTTAGCATATGAAATAGCACTTGGTAATTTGAAGATATCGCTCAATATAAAGCTTGCATTAGCAGAAGGGTAAAAGAATGACCAGCTTTGTTCCGGTAAGGTACTGGACCAGTCGTTACGGGCTGTCAAGTCTAAAAAGATTTTATCCTGGTAGCTTACAGCGGCCAAACCATATATGCTGTTTACCTTATAGTTTCTATCATATACATTCATTGTAGGATTTGCCAGTCCATTGGTTAATTTATATACAGCCGGAATTACCAGGCCTTCTATATAACCATCAATGCGATTATACTTATGATTCATGGCATTGGCGCCGACAGATGCAGAGAAATTAATATCGCTTGTGAAATCATCCTTGTAGGTAAACAAGAAATCGCTGTTCATTTCGTAATTAGTGATGGCCTGTTCCTTATAATAACCTCTTTGGAAATTAGCAGTACTGAAAGGACGCCTTTGCTGGCGGTCTTCATTCATCAAATTTAATCCCGAACGAAGCATCAGGTTGAACTTATCAGAAAATTCATATGTAGCTGAAGCACTTCCTACAATGGAATTATTCTGGTAAGAATTAGTCATTTCATGAGCTATCAGGAATGGATTATCTATAAAAGAACTGAAAGGATGTATCTGGTCAATTTGCTCCAGTCCATTTTTCCACCTATCACGATACCAGTCCAAATCCACATTCGGATTCTGGAAGATCATGAAATAGGCAATCGACTGGTTGCTGTAACCGGTGGATGGCACATTATCACTTGACTTATTGGTATAACTTACTTTGGTGTTGATCCTTAATCTTTCAGAAATTTGGTAATTTAAACTGGTTTGCGCAGTGATCCTTTCAAAGCCTGTATTAGGCATTATCCATTCATTCTTTGAATGTGTTATAGAGAATCTTGCAGACCCTTTGTCATTTCCACCTTCGAGTGACACGTTATTGGTAATGGTACTACCCGTTCTGAAAAAATCTTTTATATTATTTTCATAAGGTCTCCATAAAGTGCGCTCCAAACCACGGGCCTGTAATACCGGGTCGTATTGATAATACATTTGGCCATCGAATTTTGGACCATAAGCACTACTGGTTCCGCTGGTACTGGCACCATCTTCTGTGGCACCATATGAATAATATTTTTCACCGGCCGAATTTAATGCCCTGCCCGTTCCCTGACCATATTCATGTTGATAATCGGGCCATTGAAGCACGTTATCAAAACTTATATTGCTGTTAACGGTTACTCCGATCCCCCTGGTTTTGCGTCCGGATTTGGTAGTAATGATCAAAGCACCATTACCTGCACGGCTACCGTATAAAGCAGTTGCCCCTGGTCCTTTCAAAACTGTGATACTCTCAATATCATCAGGGTTAATATCTGCAATTCCATTACCGAAATCAATCGGCAGGTCGTTACCTGAACCTGCTCCATAAGCATTGTTAACACCCGACGAACTGATTACCCGATTATTCATCGGTACACCATCAACCACGATCAATGCATTATTGTTATTTGGATTTAATGAGATATCACCTCTTAAAGTAATCCTCGTAGAATTAACAGGACCAGTTCCTGCAGACAATAATTGAAGACCGGCCACTTTTCCTGAAAGTGCACTGGACCAGTTATTGGACCGTGCATCATTCAACTCATCGCTGTTAATCTGCTGTGCAGAATATCCCAATGCTTTTTGCTGGCGGGTGATACCTAAAGCTGTAACAACTACACCCTGCATTTCAATGGCATCAGCACCTAAATTAAAATTAAGCGTTCCTGATGTTCCTACAACCTGCTCCATGGGTGCAAAACCAATAATCGAAACGACAAGGGTTTCGTTGGTACTGGCCATAATACTGAATTCTCCCCTTTCATTTGAGGTTGTGCCACGATCCGTTCCTTTAACCTGCACACTGGCATTAGGTACCGGGGATCCATCGTTGGCATTCGTAATGATCCCACTTATATTCCTTTGTTGTGCCGAAACAATGGATGTTGCCATTACCAGCAACATGCCCAGTATCAGGCGCCTGGCTGCAATCCATTCTGGTGCAGCATTAATTAAGCTACTCATAATTGTTTGTGTTTATGTTATTGTTTAATTGGTCTTTTTCTCTTTTAAGTGTAAAGGATATAAAAAGGATGGACAATAAACAGGCAGCGATCAATACATAAAAACCACCATCCCATCCCCATGCATCTACAATATATCCCATAGCAATATTGGCAAACAAAGCACCACCCAGGTAACCGAACAGACCGGTTAAACCGGCTGCAGTTCCGGCTGCTTTTTTAGGCACCAGGTCCAGGGCGTGAACACCGATCAACATAACTGGTCCGTATATTAAAAATCCTATCACGATCAATGCTATATTATCAATTAAAGGCTGTCCCGGAGGATTTAACCAGTAAACCAGTACGGCCACTAAAACCAGCAGCATAAAAATTATGGTTGCCGGGGCCCTGCGACCTTTGAATACTTTGTCACTTATCCACCCGCATAGTAATGTTCCTGGAATGCCTGCATATTCATAAGCGAAATATGCCCATCCGCTTTCATTAACGGAAAAACCTTTTGCTTCCTGTAAATAAGTTGGTGCCCAATCCAGTACGCCATATCGCACCAAATATATAAAGGCATTGGCAAAGGCGATATACCACAACAACCTGTTAACCAAAACATAATCTAAGAAAATCTGTTTGGCCGATAACTCTTTTTCTAATTCCTGATTATATCTGGCGGGTACATCTTTTTTATATTCTTCAATAGGTGGCAATGAACAGGATTGTGGTGTATCCCGAATCAATAAAAAGGCTATGAATGCAATACCGAGTGCAATCATTCCCGGGAAATAAAACTTACTTTCCCAGACACCAAAAAGGGCTAATCCTGCAATAGATAAAGGACCAATTAAGCCGCCTCCAACATTATGAGCTACATTCCAGATGGCCATCTTCGTTCCTCTTTCTCTTACGGAAAACCAATGCACCATTACCCTTCCACAGGCGGGCCATCCCATTCCCTGGAACCATCCATTAACAAATAATAAAGAGAACATGATGGCGATGGAACCGGTTGCAAAAGGAAATACACCCATAACAATCATTGTTATGGCAGAAAGCGTTAAACCTAATGATAAGAAAACACGGGCATTGCTCCTGTCAGAAAAGTTGCCCATTACAAATTTGCTTATCCCATAGGCAATGGAAACGCCTGATAAAGCTAATCCCAATTGACCCTTTGAATATCCCTGCTCTATCAAGTCAGGCATTGCCATAGAAAAATTTTTCCTCACCAGGTAATAACCTGCATAACCTATAAATATGCCCAAGAATACCTGTAGACGTAACCGCTTATAATGCGGGTCTATTTCAGCTTCCGGCAAAATCGGTTTATGCGCAGGGGGTTTCAGAAAAAAATATGGCATAGGCAATCCTTAAATTTATAAGGGGTTTAGTTCTTTATTAAAATATAATGACTGGCCAGATCATTGAATTTTTTTATCTGGTCATCGATCCATTCCTGGTTTTTATTTAATTCAATAGCCATAATTTTCGCCACAGCAGGGGCTATTCTAACACTTTCTGCAGCGTCAAGAAATAATGCTCTTGTACGGCGCGACAAGACATCTTCCACATTCAGGGCCATTTCATTTTTTACAGCCCAAACAACCTGCAAAGGGTGAATTTTTAGTTTTTCACTGATCCATTTGCCAGCAGTGCCGTTCATTTGTAACTTTATTTCAACAGCATCGCTTCCATAAAAATAAAGCGGGTCTTCCCAGTTCATTTGTTCCTGGGATCCATGTATAGGCAGGTTTTCAGTAGCGGTTAGTGTAGGCTTCCAATTCAATTTTTTTTCTATTACACCGATCATATCTTCACCCATTTTTCTAAAAGTGGTCCACTTTCCGCCAAGTATCGTAAAGAGGTTAGAAGGTGATACAATGATCTTATGACTCCGGGATATTTCTTTGGTCTTTTGCTCATTCCCCTGTGGTGCTGCTAAGGGACGTAAGCCCGCAAAAACACTAAGAACATCATTTCGGGTAGGCGTTTCCGTTAAAAAGGCGGCGGCCGTTTCTAAAATAAACCTGATCTCATTTTCCAGGGCAACCGGCTCCAGGGAGGCATGGTCTACAGGTGTATCCGTGGTTCCTAAAACAACTTTACCATGCCACGGAACTGCAAATAATACCCGGCCATCGCTGGTTTCAGGGATCATCATAGCATGATCTGAGGGATAAAATTTTTTATCGAGTACCACATGAACCCCCTGGCTTACACAGATGGTTTTGGCACTCCCGGGTTTGTCCATCTGCAAAATTTCATCTACAAATACCCCTGTAGCATTTACTACAGCCTTAGCATTAAAAACAAAATCCTGGTCAGTTTCCGTATCCTGTGCTTTTACACCACAGACCTGGTTTCTATCATCTTTTAAAAGCCCGGTAACTTTAATGTAATTGAGCGCAAAACCTTTTTGTTCCCAAATACTTTGAACCAGGTTTATCGCCAGCCGCGTATCATCAAATTGTCCGTCATGGTATAAAACGCCGCCGATCAAACCTTCTTTTTTTATGCCGGGCATTTTTTCTATGGTTTCTCTGCGGGAAGTAAACTCTGAAGCACCCATACTTAATTTACCAGATATCCAGTCATAGCATTTTAATCCTATAAAATATTTCCATTTATCCCAAACAGAGTAAATGGGTATTATGAAAGTTTGATTTTTTACAAGATGGGGGGCATTCCGATAAAGAAGCCCCCGCTCAATACTGGCTTCCCTTACCAGTTTAACATCTCCCTGGGCCAGGTAGCGTACCCCTCCATGAACCAACTTTGTGCTTCTGCTTGAAGTACCTTTAGCAAAATCAGCCTGCTCCAGCAATAAGGTTTTATAACCTCTTGCTGAAGCATCCAATGCGATTCCGAGACCTGTGGCACCGCCACCTATTATTACCAGGTCCCAAATGCCGGTAAAGGATTTTACCTTGTTGAGAAGGTAAGATCGATCGTAATTGATTTTTGGCAGTTCATTTTGCATTTCTTATGATTATTTTCTATTGTAGAGAAAAAGAAAGCAAATCGAAACTAAGCAAAATAAAACGAAACCCCAAATTTACTTAAACCTTTGAATAACAAATATCTTGAAAGTGTTAGTTTCGTATATTTATTATTATTTCAGATTTACTTAATGAACATAGCAACTTTACATATTTAAATTATGAACCAAACGGCAAGGCATAAATTTATACTCGAGAGGCTGAAAGTAGAAGGTGGCGTAAAAGTGGTTGATTTATGTAAAAAGCTAAATGTCTCATCCGTAACCATTCGTAAGGATCTGAAACTATTAGAAGACAAAAAGCTTATTTTCAGAACGCATGGCGGAGGCACTTTGTCTAATCCTTATACGGTTGATAAACATGTTAATGAAAAAGAAAAGATACAGGCTAATGAAAAGTCCCGGATAGGAAAAATAGCCGCCTCTCTGGTACAGCCTAATGATTGCATCATTATTGCTTCGGGAACCACGGTTCTGTCTTTAGCTAAGATCCTGAAACCAAAGGGGACCCTGACTGTTATCACTGCGGCATTGAATGTGGCCTTTGAACTAAGTACCAACCCAGATATTGAAGTGATCATGTTAGGGGGTGTTTTAAGAAAAAATTCAACTTCCGTAACCGGGCATTACGCGGAGAAGATCCTTGATGATTTCTCGAGCAGTAAATTATTTTTAGGTGTTGATGGCATTGATATAGAGTTTGGACTTTCGACCACCAATGTATTGGAAGCTCAATTGAACCGAAAGATGATAGAAACAGCCCAAAAAACGATTGTATTAGCTGACAGCACAAAATTTGGGAAACGCGGATTTGGTAAGATCTGTGGATTAGAAGACATTGAACAGGTAATCACTGATAATGGTATTTCTCAACACTCAAAGGAAAAATTAATCAGTATGGGTATTGAAGTAACGATTGTGTAAAATCCACTTATTTACCGGTGTTACCGAACACCCCCAAATTTTTTACCTATTTCCTTTTCAAATCATCCCGGATAAAAAAATAATCCTACTTTTAAATTCTCAACAAAGCAACATGAAAATCATTGTTCGCAACACTGCCCAGCAGTAATCATTATCATTTACTATAAAAAGGAAGATACTCATCATCCTGATTTTTCAATTTTATACACCTGATTTTCATGTCGCAATCAACTTCTTATTATAAAAGGTTCAATGGCTTAATAACTTTTATACGGCAGGCAATAAAAGGAGAGGACCTCGATTACACGGCCATCCCTATGCGCAAGGCAATTTTTATGCTGGCTATACCCATGGTCCTTGAAATGATTATGGAAAGTGTTTTTGCCATCGTTGATCTTTATTTTGTAGGTCATTTGCCGTATAGCAGCCAGGCAATACAAACCGTGGGATTAACCGAATCAGTATTAACGATCGTTTATTCCCTGGCAATCGGAATAAGTATGGCAGCAACTGCATTAGTAGCCCGAAGAGTAGGTGAAAAAAATAATGATGGGGCAGCAACAGCAGCTATCCACACTGTTTATATTGCTTTGGTTGTGGTAATTATTTTAAGTATTGCCGGTAGTTATTATGCCGCAGATATTTTACGCATAATGGGTGCAGAGAAAGCCACTGTAGAAATTGGCACACCATATACCCGCATTATGATGGCAAGTAGTTCGATAATTATGTTGCTTTTCCTGATCAATGGTATATTCAGAGGTGCCGGCGATGCTTCCATGGCCATGAAAAGCCTCTGGCTGGCAAACATCTGTAACATTATTTTATGCCCGATTCTTATTCGGGGATTGGGTCCAATACCAGCCATGGGATTAACAGGTGCTGCATGGGCAACTACAATTGGACGGGGACTTGGAGTAATTTACCAGGTTTACCATTTAATAAAAGGAGCCGGCGTTATTAAGATATTGAAAAAGCATTTGCGGTTGGAATGGAATATTATCAAATCAGTTTTCAAAATTGCATATCCGGCAACACTTCAATTTGTAATCATGTCCTGCAGTTGGATTTTCCTGGCTAAACTGGTGGCTGATTCCGGAAAAGACATTGCTTCCGCAGGTTATCAAACAGCTTTAAGAATTGTTATGTTTTTTATTTTACCGGCATGGGGACTTAGTAATGCTGCCACCACGCTTGTTGGTCAAAACCTGGGGGCCAAACAACCTGAAAGAGCAGAAAGGGCTGTTATTAAAACAGCCCAATACAATGCTACTTTCATGGCAATAGTCACTTTATTCTTTTTGATTTTTCCAAACCCTATTGTTTCCTTATTTACCAATAATGAACAAGTGAAACAATATGCGGTTGAGGCAATGCGTATTATTAGCTGCGGTTATATCTTTTACGGAATCGGTATGGTTATGGCAAACGCGTTTAATGGTGCGGGTGATACCTGGACACCAACCTGGATAAATCTTGCAGGCTTTTGGTTTTTCCAGATTCCCCTGGCATATTTCTTATCAACAACCCTTCAACTGGGGCCTACCGGGGTTTTTATTGCAATCCCTGTAGCAGAAACGGCGATTACTATAACTGCCTTTATATTATTTAAAAAAGGCCGGTGGAAAAAAATGATGATCTGAAATAACCCGTTAACTGCTTTTAAAAGAAATATCTTTATTGCGATTATTTAAATCATGGAAAAATATATAGATCAGAATCGATTAAGGCAGTTTTTTTTCATCCTCATAATTTTGATTTTAGGGGGTATTTTGTTCTGGCAGTTATATTTTTTTTTACCTGCTTTGCTGGGTGCTGTAACCTTGTATGTATTGATGCGTAAATACATGTTCTACCTAACAGAAAAAGAAAAATGGCGCAGAAGCTGGAGTTCCATTTTTTTAATGGTAACATCCGGGGTAATCATTCTTTTGCCCATCGGGTTGTTAATAGAAATGGTATCAACCAAAGTATATTATGCAATAGAAAACTCTGCCCAGATCATTGAATCATTAAAAAAACTCGCCAATGATCTGGAAGAAAAAGTAGGGCAGGACTTTGTAAGTGATGCTAATATTAACCGGCTTGGAACATTTGTTACTCAGAGAATTCCAATGATTCTTGGCGCCACTTTCAACACCGTTGCCACGCTTTTCTTTATGTATTTCCTGTTATACTTTATGTTGATGAATGGACGGGAAATGGAGGAAGATATTTATGAATACACGCCATTGAAAGATGAAAACCTGACATTGCTTCGCAAAGATGTGCAGAATATGGTTGTTTCAAATGCCATTGGAATTCCGGTAATCGCCTTATTACAGGGAGTTGTCGGACTGATCGGTTACCTAATATTAGGCGTTAATGATCCATGGTTTTGGTTTGTAGTTACCTGTATAACTGCTATGATTCCAGTGGTAGGTGCCGCTCTGGCTTATGTGCCTATAGGTATTATATTTCTGGCAAATTCCCAAATATGGCAGGGAGTGGTCATGTTATTATATGGATTTATTATTATTGGTACGGTTGATAATATTTTCAGGTTTGCATTACAACGGAAAATCGGGAATATTCACCCGCTTATTACGATTTTCGGTGTCATCATTGGTATTCAACTCTTTGGTTTCATAGGACTTATTTTTGGTCCATTACTTATTTCTCTTTTTATGGTATTGCTGAAGATCTATTCTAATGAATTTGTGGTTAAAAAAAGACAGGTAAATACCAGCATAGAAAATTAAAAATAGGGTTATTACTGATGAGGTTACTTCTTTTATATCGTACTTATTCTTAGTATGTTATTAAAGCTTTCTTTAACGGTATTTATTTCTTGAACCATATAATAATAACGACCTTCGTAACGTTTTTAAAATCCTGCAAAACATATACATGAAGAAAAAGATTTTGTTGCACACTGTTATTTATAGTTTTACATTCTCCCTTTTATTTATTCCATTTTCTAAAGCCGGTAGTAATGGTACTGGCTTTGCAAGTATGGATCGTGTTTACATGGCAGAGGCAACACCTGTAGAAAAAGACTCCACGATTTCTGAGACTGATGCCAAGAAATTATTTATTTCATCTTTATATGATAGTCTTCAACTAATTAAAATTGGTCTTTCTGAAGAAGTTTTAACATATGCCTATACCGGTTACCAGAATTTATTGAATAAAGGAATGATTAATGAACCAGGCATTCTGAGTATTGTGGATTTTAGTCAATCAAGCACAAAAAAGCGTTTATACATAATAGATATGAACAGTTTTAAATTGCTGAATCATACTTACGTAGCGCATGGTAAGAATACGGGCCAGGAATTCGCTACCAGGTTTTCAAATACTCCGGAATCATTACAAAGCAGCCTTGGTTTTTATATTACCCGTAATACCTATTTCGGTAAACATGGTTTGTCTTTGAAGCTAGAAGGTAAAGACAAAGGCTTTAATGATAAAGCTATGGAAAGAGCCATTGTGTTACATGGGTCTGCATACAGTGATGAAAATTTTGTAAAAGCCCGGGGTTACCTGGGTCGTAGCTGGGGATGCCCTGCTGTTCCTGAAAAAGAAAAAACAAAGATTATTAATACCATCAAAGATGGCACCTGCTTATTCATCTATCATCCAACGAAGAGCTACTTGCACGGATCTACAGTATTAAACGGCTGAATTTGGACGAACAACAAGGATGGATGATAACAAACAGCTCAATCGTACCCTATGATTGAGCTTTTGTTTTTTTTAGAACCGATGCAAAAAGAGGAATTTGAAAATTTGGAATTAGGCTAAGTGCTTTTACCTGCATCTGTTTATTCAAACTAAACCAATCAACATATCAACCATTCATCTTACAAAACAAACGCGATAACCTGCGCAAAAACGCCCAGGAAAAAACCTGTATAAATTTCTTTCGGTGTATGATCAGAAACGATAAATCGAGCCGTTAGAACCAGGCCTGCAATCAAAAAAGTTATCGTAACATAATAACCGAACTGTGTTTGAAGGATAAAAGCAAGCCACGCCATATACGTACACATAACACCAAGGGATAGTGCATGCATACTTACTTTCATATAAATATTTGCCAGTAAACCCAAACTGGAAGCCAGGAAGATGGCGAATGTAAATGAAACCAAATGACCTGGAAATTCTGACTGATTACGTAACACGTACCACATCCAGAAATAATATACCCCGCTGGCTATATATGGAATTATGCGTTCTTTTTGGGTGCGCAGATAAATAGAATCAATAAACCCCAGCCCTTTTGCCAATAAAACAGTTACCAGCGGGAACATGGCATACATCACCAAAAAACGGATCATCACGATCAGTTGTTCAAACTCATCAAACCCCGCAAAAATATAAGGCTGAACTTTTACCAGGAACCACGAAACATAAACGGGAATAAACAAAGGATGAAACACCCAGGATAGAATCTTTGCGATCCATTTTACCGGGGTGGGAAAATCTAATGGTTCGTTTATTTCTCTTAATTCATTTTGATCGTCAATCTCAAATGGGCTCATAATCATAATTGCTTTCTTAACCTGGCAACAGGAATATTTAATTGTTCCCTGTATTTTGCAACGGTTCTCCTGGCAATATTATAACCTTTTTCCTGTAACATATCTGTGAGCCTTTCATCGCTTAATGGTTTTTTCTTGCTCTCATTTTCAATCAGATCACTCAGAATTTTTTTTACTTCCCGTGTGCTAACCTCTTCACCGCTATCAGTACTTAATGATTCACTGAAAAAGAATTTTAAACGATATGTTCCAAATTCAGTCTGGACAAACTTGCTGTTGGCTACCCGGCTAACTGTAGAAATATCAAGGTTTGTTTTCTCGGCGATATCTTTTAAGATCATCGGCTTCATGGTTGTTTCATCACCGGTGAGGAAAAATTCATATTGATGATTCATGATGGCTGTCATAGTACTTATCAATGTATGCTGTCGCTGTTTAATGGCATCAATAAACCATTTAGCCGAATCAATTTTTTGTTTAATGAACATAACCGCTTCTTTCTGCCGCTTATCTTTTTTGGCCCCCCGGTCATAATCTTTCAGCATATCGCGATAGCCACCACTTATGCGTAATTCAGGTGCGTTTTTAGCGTTTAAAGTAATTTCCAGTTTACCAGCATTATTGTAAATGAAGAAGTCAGGTACTACATAATTTTCAGCCTGGCTGTTATCAGCTACCATCCCACCTGGTTTAGGGTTTAACCTGATAATCTGTTGCATTACTTCTTTAAGTTGTTCATCATCCAGATTTAAGCCGCGTTGTATTTTTTCGTAATGCTTCTTAGTGAATTCATCAAAATATTTACTGATTGCCTGCATGGCCATTTTTACGTGCTTTCCTTCTTCCTGTTGTCGTTTTAATTGAATGATCAGGCATTCCTGGAGGTTACGGGCAGCTACGCCTGGAGGATCAAAACGCTGGATTCTCTGAATCAGTTCTTCTACATCTTCTTCAGTACTGATAATGTTTTGTCGGAAGGCCAGATCATCAACAATAGCAGTAGTTTCACGACGCAGGTATCCATCTTCATCAATACTACCTACTATTTGTTCTGCAATTTTAAATTGGGTGGGATCCAGTTTTAATAGCCGCAACTGCTCCACCAAAATTTCATAAAAACTATTCTCCACTTTAATGGGAATGCTTCGATTTTCTTCCTGTTCCGGATAGTTTTCATCCCGTAATTTATAGTCCGCCACATCATCGTCGCTGTCATTTACATAATCACTGATATCCACATTATCATAATCTTCTGCTGTTCCATCGGTTTCTTCGTAAGCTTCTTCAGCAAATTCATCGCCGTTTTCTTCCTTATCCTCATGTCCCGCTTCATCCAGTTCCAATGCAGGATTTTCCTCCATCTCCTCTTTAATGCGTTCATCAAGGATGGCAGTAGGTACCTGCAACAACTTCATAAGTTGAATTTGCTGGGGAGATAATTTCTGTAATAATTTCTGTTGTAAATGCTGACCAAGAGCCATCGTATTATACTCTCATCCTTTTATACCCTTTTTCAATTTTGGGCGGTTAACAAAAATCAGGCCGTAAATTTACATATAAAAGAAGTAGGTATGATAAATAGATACCCGGATTTAATTTTCATTTGGTTAAAACATAATAAAAAGCCCCATTTGTAAAGCCTTTGGGAAAAAGGTTAATATTATAAAAGTGCCCGGGAGCCCCAAAAAAATCTGGGAAAAAAGGATTTACTTTTTAGACTGGAAAATTTTCCTGATTAATTATTTAAACCTTTCAAAACGGCCCCTACCAGTTTTTTTCCTTTTTCTTTTACCTGGTCTTCCGTCCAGGAAAGGCTTATAGCAGTAGATATACACCGGCTCATTATAGCATCACTGGCAGAAAAATCTTTATTAGCCTGGAACATTACAGCTGCTTTATGATCAGGGCTTAATGCATTCAGTGTAATTCCATTTTTAAGGTGATCCCATTTGCGTATATAGTGCCAGTTATTATCAAACCAGTAAAAATTACCTGCCAGTATATTTTCTTCTTTCATAATATTCACCACCCTAACTGCCATTTCCTGATCAGGCAGGAACCAACTTAAAAAGGTGCAACTATCACCTTGCGGATCGGGAATAGACCGGAAACTGATCTCCGGGATTTCGGCAAGCATATTTTTTAAAACAGTATGATTGCGCCTTTGGATATCGAGAAAATCCAGGAGCTTTTTTATCTGAGCCAAACCAACAGCCGCATGCAGTTCAGATATCCTATAATTATACCCGATAAACGGGTGCAAATCTGCGCCCCGATCAGCGCCTGCATGATCATGTCCATGATCCGTGTAGCCATGACATTTCGTATACACATCCCTGTTATTGGTTAAAACAACACCCCCCTCGCCACAAGTCATTGTCTTTACAAAATCAAAAGAGAATGTTCCCGCATCTCCAATTGTACCTAAATGTTTACCATGATACGTACCACCTATACTCTGGCAGGCATCTTCTACCAGCAGCAAATGATGTTCATCACAAATAGTTTTTAATGCATCCATATCTGCCATACTGCCGCACATGTGCACTGGCATAATACATTTGGTTTTGGACGTGATGGCATTCTTAACGGCCGAAGGGTTGAGTGTAAGGGTATCATCCACATCAACGAGAACAGGTATGGCACCAACACTTAATACAGCTTCAAAACTGGCCACAAAAGTAAAGGCCGGCATGATAACTTCATCGCCATACCCGATACCAAGAGCAGCCATAGCGGTTGTAATTGCGGAAGTGCCGCTGCTGGTCAACTGCGCATATGGAACACCGAAAGTGCTGCAGATGGCATTTTCCAGATCTTTTGCTTTCCAAATATTTTTCCGGGGACCATCAAATCCGTATCGCATCAGGATACCGGTGTTTAAAACATCATTCACTTCATTGCGCTCTTCGGCGCCCCAGGTTTCAAATCCAGGCATGCTTTGTTTTTTAGTGGGCAAAGGTAATTAAATGAATAATTGCAGTGTGTAATGTCTAACTGTATGAGGGAATTGGTTTATTCATTGACAAATGGGGTGGTTACAAAACTGAAAAGCATTTGCGCTTCACTCTCAACATTATTTTTATTAACTGCTGTAACAAAATACTGGTATCCTTTTTCCTTTTGTATATCATCCATTTTCAGTACAAATCTGGCGTCCGTAGAATAAGGAATTAATAGGTGCACATTGTTTGCACCCAGGTCGTACCGGTCTTTTTCAAGTCTATAAATCGCTATGTTGCGAATATCTTCATCCACCGGTATAAAAAAAGTCGTTGTCAGTGTCGAATCTTTTTGATCAAAATTTGTTTTAAAAACGGGAGGCGGAGGAGGTGTATCATCAATCCATGCCATGGGCGGCACTATAGCTGAATGTTTATGATAGTTATGCCGCAGGCTGTCATTCCAGCCGTTAGGATTGTTTTTGAATATTTTACTGCTGTAATAAATAGCGCCCTGCACCTGTGGATATTTTCGCAGCATGTCTATCATCCGGGGCAATTGTGTTTTATCTCTCCATGCGTTATTACTTCCCGCCCGGTAAATGCCGATCCCTATATAACAATGTTTACCAAACGTACGGTTGGCCCACCAGTCCAGTAATACTTCAAAATCTGCAAGCGGGTGTCCAATTTCCCAATAAAGTTGTGGCGCCACATAATCAATCCAGTCATTTTTTAACCATAATAATATGTCGGCATACAGGTCATCATAATTCGTTACTCCTGCTTTAGTTTCACTGCCATCCGGATCATCTTTTTTATTTCTCCAGACGCCGAATGGAGAGATACCAAAACGACAATCGGATCTTTCTTCTTTAATGGCTTTGCTTAATGCAACAATTATTGAATCTACATTACTTCTTCTCCACTCATCCTTCAGCATACCATTTCCATATTTTCTATATGAAGTCGCATCGGGGAATTCTCTTCCGGCAATTCGATAAGGATAAAAATAATCGTCCATATGCACTGCATCAATTTTGTAACGCTTCACCATATCCCGGATTACCTTCACCACAAATTTTTGGGCTTCTTTATTGCCCGGATCAAAATATTTTTTATCCCCATAAGTAACAAACCATTCAGGATTGGTCCTGGTAGGATGATTGGCTGCAATGCTCGCTGTACGGATATTGAAATTTGCCCTGTAAGGATTTGCCCAGGCATGAAATTCCATTCCCCTTTTGTGAGTTTCTTCAATCATAAATTGTAAAGGATCATAATAGGGAGAGGGAGCCTTTCCCTGGGTGCCGGTAAGCCATTGACTCCATGGTTCATGGGGTGAGGGATAAAATGCATCTGCAGATGGCCTTACCTGTACAACAACGGCATTCATACCATTTTGTTTATGAAGATCCAATTGTCTAATGAATTCTGCTTTTTGACTGGCAGTATTAAAATCTTTATTCAGCGGCCAGTCAATATTACTTACTGTAGCTATCCAAACCCCGCGGAATTCATTTTTCGGTTGTGCAAAAACGTTATTAGTATTTAAAAGGGAAAATTGAAAGAAAAGAAATAATAATATCTTATTCATTAAAAAAATTTCGGGTTCAAATTATTCGGTTTCACGGATCTTATTAAGCAGGTCATTCAGTAAAGCAGCTTCCTTATCTGTCAGGTTTCCAAAAATATTATCCATTTCAGGTTGCAGATCATCCAGTTTCTCCAATAATCTTTTTCCTTTTTCAGTAATGGTAACATCCACCAGGCGGCGATCTTTTTTACAAAGGCCTTTTTTTACCAGACCTTTTACAATCAACCGGTCCACAATACGGCTGGTATCACTCATTTTATCTATCATTCTTTCACGGATCTGCAGTGTAGATAAGGGCTTTGGAAAACTTCCCCGTAAAATACGTAATATGTTATACTGCTGGTGAGTGATGCCTTCGCAAGACACCATTTGTTTGATGCGTTCGATGGACCACCCATAAGTAAACAGCAGGTTAATTAATGCACGCTGGTGCTCAGTTTTAAATTTAGGTTGCTGTATTTCCTGTTCAATGGCCATAGCAATAATTAATGGTAAAAATAAATAGTTTAGCTCAAGAATATGATGAAGTGCAGGAACTTTAGGTTCATCTTAATAAATGTGCTTTATGCTATAAAAAATCCTTTTATTAACTAACCGGTATTTTTAAAGATTGTTCAGTTACTCCACACTTTTGTACCCTCTGAACAATTGGCACATATATCTATGTTTTTTCTTCCTTTTAGTAATTGCGTTCTGAAACGGGTGTATTCACCATTCTTCCAGATCTCTTTAAAAGATTTTTCTTTCAGACTTCCCATTTTATGTTGTGCATCCTTATCAAAACAACAAGGCGAAACCATTCCATCCCATGTAATAACCGGGTCATGCCATAAACGCCAGCAATGATTGCTTAATTTTCCTTTATATGTATGAGTTCCATCTTCATTTTTACGATAGCGGCTAAATTTAGCAGTAGAAGGAATCAAATCATTGGGATCATTTTGATAATCGTAAACCTGGGCGGTTTTAAACCATACGTCGTCAACCCCGGTTTTTCTGGCTAATGCTTTCACATCTTCCACCTGGTGCTCATTGGGTTTTACAACCAGGAACTGGAAAATGATCATAGGCGTTTTGCTATTCAATTCTTTTTTCCATTTCACTACGTTGCGGGCGCCTTCCAAAACCTTTTCTAATTTTCCACCAACGCGATACTGCTGGTAAACATCCTGTGTGGTTCCATCAATAGAAATGATCAAACGGTCGAGGCCACTTTCAATGGTTTTACGTGCGTTGTCATCATTAAGGTAATGTGCATTGGTAGAAGTGGCTGTATAAATATTTTTACCTGATGCATATTTAACCATATCCAAAAACTGTGGGTTCAGGTATGGCTCTCCCTGGAAATAAAAAACCAGGTACATCAGTTCTTTTGATAACTGGTCAATGGTATCTGTAAAAAAATCTTTTTGCAACATGCCTGTAGGACGGGTAAATGCCCTAAGACCACTTGGACATTCCGGGCAACGCAGGTTACAGGAAGTAGTGGGTTCAAAAGATATGGAAATAGGAACTCCCCATTGCACCGGTTTTTTAAACCATTTGCTGATATAATAAC
>MWWA01000116.1_pt1 | contig 24944 bp, 26 predicted proteins | sample 1047341 | NCBI WGS metagenome assembly MWWA01 (sample SAMN06349978, study PRJNA376086) | soil metagenome | isolation source: MS5-1 sample Antarctic (ecotone) soil | place: Antarctica | collected 2015-01-13
CGATTATTATTCTCATCATAGACGTTTTGATTACGAATTTGAACCTATTAAGCAACTTGGTATTACCAGTAATTTTATGAGATATGCCTATGATTTTGTAATGCTTGATAGTGCTAACAATCAATATGTCGGAAAAAATGACAAGCCGGAAAGCTATTTTGGATATGGGAAAAAAGTATATGCAGTAGCTGATGGCAGTGTTATTTATGCTTCAAATAAACATAAGGATGACGCAACATTTGATATATCAGAAATCGCCAATAATTCACTTGAACTTTACGGCAATTGTATTGCTATTCAACATCAAGATAGTAGTATAAGTATTTATGGGCATTTAAAGCAAAATAGTATAAAGGTAAAAGTGGGTGACATTATTAAAGCAAAACAAGAGATTGCTTCCATTGGGATTTCAGGTAGTTCTTTTTTTCCACATTTACATTTTGAAATTAGAACTTCAATAAAAAATTCAGCTGAAGGACTGCCATCTTACTTTTCAAATGTTTTTATTTTGGCTAATGAAAAATATTTAAAATTAAAGTCGGGATTACCGGAAACAGGAAGTATAATCACGACAAAATAGAAAAAACTACTGCCAACATTCGGTCTTTGGCAATATGTCGGGGCGACGAACCTGCCTGCCGGCAAGCAGGTTTATTTTCATCTTTTTGTTAATCAGCTTAGTTTTGGCTCGACGTTATAAATTTGGCAACAAAATAAACAATGACTTTTAATTATAAATTGAGTAATAGTTCCAGGCTGACGAATTTCAAATACCAGTTCTTCGCCAAGCCCTGACGTTAAGGTTCAGCATATCGCCATATTTAACATAGAGGTAAGAACAACTTTTAACTTTGAAATCAAAAATATAATACAGACTATGAAGCAACATTCTCTGCGATAACATTCAAATTTTATAACAATGGCAACTGAAGGAACAAAAGAAAAGCCATGGAAGTTAAAAACTCCACCACTGACATCTGACTACGAAATGTATAAAGATGTAAAAGACGGCAACGACGTTATTATGTGCATAGTTGGTAAGACGACACTTATCTATGACGCTAAATGTTTGACCGACTTACATATAATGCTTAAAAAGAAAGGAGACTGGATGGAACTGGGCAGTGCAGATGAACAAAAGCCAGCGAAAGAGGGAACTATTGAAGCCTGGGGACGTTCTGAAAATAATCCCAACGGTGGTTGGTATGGACTTAAAAAAGGACTTCGTGGACGCTTTGGAATGTATGTTCCACCGCTTATGGAAAAACTTGGACTTGCAGAAGTGACACACGAGCCGAAGGGGAATAAAATGAGAGCCAAATAACTCAACAGGCAGAAGGGCGAACGCATAACAAAAGTATTACTGCAAGGTGGGGCTGGACAAACAAACTTCAGCTAAGCACAATCAGCATTTGTTCCGGGCAGGAGTTCAATGAATATCCCAATTGCAGCAATACCTGAACTTTAACACACATTTTAATCGGAACGTTATTCGGAATCAGTTTTAGAAATAAAGACAAACCAATGGAGTTAATTCCAATAAAAGAGACGCTTGAAGAGAACAAAGAATTTATTAGTAATCCCTTATGCATAGAGACAATTCAAATGACAATTGACTTTTACAAAAAAGTTGGATTTGTACAGCCCTGGATTGGTTATTATGCTAAAGAAAATGGTGAATTTGTTGGGAGCGGTGGTTTTAAAGGAAAACCAATTAATGGAATAATTGAAATTGCTTATGGTACATTAGAGCAGTACAGAAAACAAGGGATTGGCACAGCAATTTGCAAACTCTTGGTGCACTTGTCCTTGCAAACTGATCCGTCTTTAAAAATCACAGCAAGAACACTCCCAGAAGAAAATTTCTCGACTAAAATACTTAAGAAAAATAATTTTATATTTATTGGAACTGTAAATGACGTGGAGGACGGTGAGGTTTGGGAGTGGCTTTTCAAACCACATAATTAGCTTAATAAACAATAAGGAATTTCCCAATTGTGTAGAACAGACTTGCTCAAATAAACTGGAGTTGTATATAGAAAACTAAACCACTGCCACCAACAATACATTGAATGAGTCAGGGCAGAAAGTTGGAACATCGGCTGAAGTTCGCTCTCAGATTTAGTTTGGGACTGGACTCTTACTATTAAGCTTTGTAATTAACTTGTACTTTAAATTTATAATTTAGCATTGGCACCGGGCAGGACAAGCTATGAATTCCCTGCCCTTCAGCAATGTAATACGTGGGTAGAAAGCTTAGAGTCGGTTAACAGTAAAACCCATAAAGAGATATTCAAACAACATAATAAAATGAATAGAGAAACGCTAAAAATCAACAAGAACGGAGAAACGCTTACAATCACCAAATCGGCGACTGAAACGAATGGACAGATTACAGAGTTTGAAGGAACAGATGAACCGGGTATTGGACCTCCAATGCATGTTCATTTCAAACAGGAAGAAATGGTTAGGGTAACTAAAGGCAAAATGCGTGTAAAAACTTTGACCAAAGAGTTTTCACTCGGTGAGGGACAAGAATATATATTTGCTGCGGGAGAAGCGCATCAATTTTGGAATGAGGATGACAAGACACTACACTATACAGGTCATGTAAAACCATCCAATAACTATGAATACTTTATTAAACATGTTTACCAATCGGCTAACGAAGCCAATGATGATAAACCTAGCCCATTTGATGCCGCCTTTCTGTTGACAAAATATAAATCTGAAATGGACATGCTTGTAATTCCCAAACCAGTTAAGACAATTCTATTTCCTGTTTTTTTAGCAATCGGGAAGTTAACGGGAAAATATAAAAAGTATTCAGATGCTCCTGCTGCAATTTGAATTTTAAAGCTAAACACAATATTGACATTGATTACTCCTGGGGAAAGTAGAAAGGCATGCACACAACATCAACTATAGAAAATAAGCGCTTACAAAAATTTTAGAACTTTGTATTTAGCTGCTTATTATTTATAGTCAGCCAATTCATTAAACGTCCATTTGATTATGGCAAAAGCAAAACCTAAAACCGTTGAAACCAACAATAGTGTTGATGAATTTATTCGTTCTGTTCCGGATAAGGTAAAACAAGCGGACAGCCTCCGCTTAATAGAATTCATGAAGGAACAATCAGGATTTGAGCCGAAAATGTGGGGGCCAGGTATTATAGGATTTGGCAGTTACCATTATAAATATGAAACCGGGCATGAAGGAGATGCACCGTTAATGGGTTTTTCACCCAGGAAGGCCGCTTTTTCACTTTATCTTGCTTTAAGCAAAGCTGAAAAAGAAAACTTACTCAAAGATTTTGGAAAACATAAAACCGCGGTCTCGTGCATTTATTTTAAGCGGCTGGATGATATTAGTATTCCTGTTCTTAAAAAGATGATAACGATTTCCATTAAGCGCATGAAGCGTAAGTACGGTGAAAATATTTTTCCGGCTGTACAGAAAAAAATGCAGCATTAAATTTGCAGCAATAAGATAAACCGTGCTAAAAGAAAAAAATGACGAAAGATATTTTTTGAATATCTTAATGTCGGTTTAATAAAATTTTAAAAACATAATAATGACTATTTCTAAAGATATAATACTAAAAACCTGCATTGAAAAACAGGAGGACCTGATAAAAAATTTTGACAGCAGGGTTACAGAAATGAGAGAAGATGCATATAGTCAAAATCAATCTGCCAGCCAAAGCGAAGACCGTACGGCGGGTAAAGTTGAAATACTCAGCACATTGGAAAGAGAACTTGCATTTGTACAAATGGAGATGGGTTACCTGAAAACGTTAAACCCCGATAAAGTAAATGAGAAAGTGGAACCGGGTGCCGTGGTTGTAACAAACCAACGAACATTCTTCATTGCTGTTTCCACTGAAAAAGTTGACATTGACGGGCAGGAAGTATTTGGCATTTCAACAAAAGCTCCCATTTACGCTGTTATGCAGGGCCTTGAAACAGGAGATAAATTTGATTTCAATGGCATTGATTATGTAATTGAAAATGTGTATTAATTATTAATAAGGAGAGCGAATCAAACAGAAATTCAGCTGTGTTGATTTACATACTTCGCAATTGCAAATTGTTAGAGGTCTATAAAATCATAAAAATATATGGCAAAAATCCTATCACTGATTGTAATAATATTTATGATTTTTGCGTGTTCCATATCAAAGAAACAAAATTCAAATTCAGTTCCTTCATATTCTCCCGGCAATATTGCACTTCATGATACTGTCTCAATGCTTGACAGTATCTTTTTTGAGGCATACAATAATTGCCGGCTATATGTGTTTGATTCTCTCATTTCAGAAGACATTGAATTTTACCATGATCAGGGTGGTTTTAGTAATTCGAAATCTGGTTTGATCGAGTCACTTAAAAACAATATCTGTGGAAAAGTATCCCGAATTATTCTCACGGGAAGCATTGAAGTATATCAAATTCCTAATTTCGGAGCAGTTCAGTTTGGATATCATCGATTTATTAATTCACAGGAACCGCCAAATTCCACTTCCCGGTATAGCAAATTTGTGCATACATGGAAGCGTGAATCAACAGGCTGGAAATTATTCAGGGTTATAAGCCTTCATTAATTAAAATACCGGGATAGTATATCTGCTGCCAACTTCAGTTTGGAAATGGAACTTGATAGAATGTGAACCATCAGCTAAAGGAATTTTCTCAAATTTTAGACCAGTTAATTGCGGTTAATCGTACTTTTTAAAATAAAATGTATACACAAAAGGCTCAAGCATTAATTCATTGGCCAATGCAATGGTAAGAGGTTGTTTCACTTTTATAATTGCGTTATTGTTATCTACAAATTGTAATGTTACCGAGCCGCGAATTGATTTGTTGGAGTTTGCATCCATAATAATATCTCCGGCTTTTTTCCCATCAGCCTGGTCTTCCTCCAGCTTTTTTATCGTACGTGAACCAACAGCAATATCTTCTGCGTTTAGTTTCATTTCTTTGTTCACGGCACAGGAAGTGCAGCCGGCAAATGCATTAAAAACAGTCAGGTAAGATAAAGCTTTGCTATCAGGATAATAAAACTGCATATAGCTTTTTATGGTTGCTTTGTTTTCTCCAGATGCTTCAATCTTCAGATAGCCACGTTGCGATTGTGCTTTTGGTTCTATGTCCATTAGTCTCCAGTCACCGGCAACCATTTCGTTAAGGTTGCTCAGATTAGATTCCGTTTTTACTGCTATGGTACCAGCAGGTCCGGTACTCATATTTATTGAACCGGAAGGAGAATTGTTATCCCTGTTATTCTTTTTTGTTTTTATAGGGTTGATGATCTCATTTGATTTTTGATCTTCCACATTTTGAATATTACTCACCGGATTGTTTAACGTATCGGTTCCCGATCCTGTGTTGTTAGTAGTGTCTGATAAAGAAATGGCTACATTATTTTCGCCAAGTGTAGTAGGCTTGTTTTTGAAGGTGAATAAAATAACGGCTGAGATCAATACGGCAAGGGAGGCAACAATTACTAATGCCTTTGAGTTTTTAGTAAAGAAAGATTTATTGTGTGCCGTGTGAGGGGTATTTACTTCGGGCTGATAAGTAAAAGCCGGTATATTACCTTCAAGTTCATTCACAAGCTGGGCCAATCCTGTATCGTAATTTTTGGTAAAGTCTATGTGTTGTAACCTGTTTAAACGAAAGGGAGTTCTACTATCGACATAAATCAGGGGGATAACTTTTTTCTTTTGTTCCAGTGCATAATATACCTCGTCAAGAACATTATTAGAAACGACAGATTTTTCCGTTTCTAAAAATAACACACAGTCGCAGCTTACCAGCGCCTTTTCAATTTCTGTATCCCATTCCAATCCGGCCCTAATGTCTTGTTGGTCTATCCAAACATTAAAACCCTTATTTTTCAGATCAACTGCAAGCCTTAGTGCAAATTCAGAACCGTCGGCCCGGGAATAACTAAAAATATTTTTTCCTTTGTCATTTTGATGTATGAATATAAAGTTATAAAATATTTAGCGAGGGAAGAGGAGGAGAACCAGGGTTCTTTACGGGTGTACGGGCTTCATCAGCAGTTCCTGCTTGCCGGATAGCATTGAACAACATTTATAACAATGAATTTTTATTTATAAATTGTACTTCAATTAGGACAGACGGCACACCGAATTACTCACATGCACAAAGGTATATAACGTACATGTCTAAACGACAAATGAGCTGAACATGACACATACAAGTTCAAAACATTGTAAACAAATCAAAATAAAGCATTATCACAATGGGAAATAAAAAGGTATTGTCACCAAAACAATGCGAAGAACTACTCAACATATTGAAAGCCCGTTTTGAGAAAAATATGAAACGCCACAAAGGTTTTGAATGGACTAAAGTACAAGCCAGACTGAAAGCTGATACCGGAAAATTGTGGTCGCTCAATGAAATGGAACAATCCGGTGGTGAGCCTGATATTGTTGGATATGATAATAAGTCCGGTAAATACATCTTTTTTGATTGTTCAGCGGAAAGTCCAAATGGACGCAGAAGTATTTGTTACGACCGCGAAGGGCTGGAGTCAAGAAAAGAACATAAACCGGAAAATAACGCTATTGATATGGCTGCTGCAATGGGCATAGAACTTTTAACGGAAGAACAATACCGGGAGCTGCAACAACTTGGAAATTTTGATATGAAAACATCGAGCTGGCTGAAAACTCCTTCTGATATCAGAAAACTCGGAGGTGCCATCTTTGCTGATTTTCGTTACGGAAATGTATTCGTGTATCACAACGGGGCACAATCTTACTATGGTTCCAGGGCGTTCCGGGGCTCACTAAGTGTCTGACTACATGCCATTACAGCCAGGCTGGCAAGAGCATAAATTCTTTTAATTTTCTGCATTCAAACAATCATAAACCTGTCAAGGGTTGAAAAATATAATACAGCAAATTTTAATGGAGAGATTATAGATCATTAATCCGATGCGAAAAAACTTTTTTGCTGTTTGTGAAATCAAAGTGATCCTGGATTTGAAAAACATGTTTCTATTTTCATTATCAATAAAACCAGTATTAAATGAATCCCATTGAACAATTCAGCGAGTGGTTTAAAGAAGAACTAAAAACAACAAAAGTTCGAATACCTAATGCTTGTTGCCTTTCAACAATTGGCATAGACGGTTTTCCAAATGCCAGATTTGTTTCACTCAAAGACATTGTTAATAATAATTTTATTATCACGGGCCCTATTACATCCAAAAAGGGAATTGAAATAAGCACTATCAACAAAGTTGCATTAACATTTTGGTGGACAGAAACAGAACGACAGGTCAGAATTCAAGGGAGTGCAACGAAAATAGAGGAGGAACTTGCTGACAAATATTTTGCAGAACGTAACCGGGACAGCCAGATAGTTTCAATAGTTAGTAAACAGGGTCAAGAAATGGTTAGCATTGAAACGCTTATAAAAAAATATGAAAACGTAGCATTAAGATTTGCAAACGAACCTTTAACAAGACCTGAAAATTGGGGCGGATATATGATAGACCCAACCAGGATAGAGTTTTTAGAATTTAAGCCTACCCGTTTTCACACGAGAAGATTGTTTGAAATGATAAATGGGCAATGGATGATGAAACAAATTCAACCTTGACGGGAATTGTTTTATGATAAATATTCTGCATGGAATTTTCATTAATAAACCAAATGGATGCAGCAGCTATTACATTGCCATCAACTTAGCAGCTTCCTCACCCAGATAGGGTGCCATCGCTACACCAATGCCACCCAGGTTCACCACTGCATAAACATTTTCTGAAACCCGCGACAGGTCGGGCAATTTACTTTGTCCCATGCCCATTGTGCCACTCCAGCGATGATCTATGGTGAAAGTTTGTCCAGGAAGAATCACTTCTTTTAAAAAGCGTTCCAGTTCCTGTTGAACATTATCTGAAGTTTCCAATGAAAAAGTTTCTTCTTCAGCAAATGCACTATTGCGGGCACCGCCCAACAAAACCTTTTTTCCCAGGTTGCGGAAATAATAATATCCTTCATCAAAATGAAAAGTTCCTTTCCATGGTAAGTTTTTGATCTCTGATGTAAGTAACACTTGTCCACGGGCAGGCATAGTCGAAATAGAGGGTAATAATCCGCCAGACAAACCATTATTGCAGATCAGTATCTGGTTTGTTGTTAATGGGTAGATGTGATTGGTCTGCACATGTATTATTTCACCTTGCTCTTCATAACTTTTTACCTCAACACCATTTAATATTTGTACGCCTTTGCATTGAAGATACTGAATGAGTGCCCTGGCCAGTTTACCCGGGTGTAATTGTCCCTCGGGTGTGTTTTGAATGATATGGGTGATATTCTTAAAACCAAAGCGGGATGATTTTTTCCCCAGCAATGAAAATGGTTTTACTTTAATGAGTGGCTTCAGCAATTTATTAAGATATTTCACCTGTGCCTCCAGGTCTTCCGTTTTTCTTTGTTCTGATTGGGTATATAATTCATAGCCCCCTGTTTTTTCAAAATCCAATGCTTTTTTAGAAAATGATTTGGTTATTCGCTCCAATCCTTTCTGACGCATTTCAACCAGCGTTAACATGGCTTCGGTTCCCAGCGCCTGCTCATCAGCCAGTAATTCAGAAAGGCTGCCAAAACAGGCAAAACCTGCATTCCGGGTACTTGCTCCTGTTGGAATCGGTTCTTTTTCAACAATGGTGATCTTTGCTTTCCTTTGTTTACGACATAGAAAATAAGCAGACCAGAGACCGGCAAAGCCACTCCCTACGATAATTATATCCTGGTGTTCAAAAAAGCTCTCTTTTTCCCAGATGCTGGTCATTTTTAATTATTATTTGGATAATATCTAAATTAACCTCCCGTTAAGGTATGGAGTATTATTTTCGATACATAATAATAAATATTTCTATAAAATAAATCATAATAATTCACTTATCTATTTATACAAAAACTAAAGTTTAAAATTGTTTTGACTAATAAATCAACCATATCTATGAAAAAATCTTTATTCTTCACATGCATCCTCTTATCATTTTCTGTTTTTGTCAATGCACAGTTTAAAGACCTGATTAAAAAAAGCGGTAACAAAGATTCTTCAAAAACTTCTCTTGGAAATGTGTTAGGCAGTATTTCTTCCAAATCAGCATCCTCATTAACCAATGATGAGATCATCGGCGGTTTAAAGGAAGCGTTGGTAAAAGGCACGGAGAATGGAACAAAAAAATTATCTGCAACGGATGGTTTTTTTAAAGATGCCGTTTTGAAGATCCTGATGCCTGAAGAAGCTGTGAAAGTTGAAAAAACGTTACGCAATTTCGGTATGGGTAAGCAGGTGGATAATGCTATTTTAAGTATGAACAGGGCTGCTGAAGATGCAGCCAAAAGTGCTGCGCCCATTTTTATCAATGCGGTAAAGGAGATGAGTGTACAGGATGCAATGGGCATTTTAAGAGGGGGAGATCATGCTGCTACCAATTACCTGCAAAATAAAACCACCATGGCTTTAACGGCTTCCTTCAAGCCGGTTATTGAAGCTTCCTTAGAGAAAACCAATGCAACCAAACACTGGAATACTGTTTTTACCAGCTATAATAAATTCAGCAAAGAACCGGTGAACACTGACCTGGTTGCTTATGTAACCGAAAGAGCGATGGCTGGAATTTTTCATATGGTGGCGGCGGAAGAACAAAAGATCCGAAAAGATCCAATGGCCCGCACATCTGATTTGTTGAAGAAAGTATTTGCGAATTAGTTGAGGGTTTATTTGAAGTTTAGAGTTTAGGGTTTAGCGTTATGTGCTTTTGTTTAGAAAGCTGAATGAATTTTAAACATCCCAATTCCCATTTCCCAATAAATAATTCCTAAACCTAAAGCCTTATTCCAAAAGACAAACCGATCCTATAACCCAGTAAGACTCCTTTAAAATCAGCCATAACAGTTCTTTCATCCTGGTTTACCAGGATAGTTGTTTTATTTTTCAAAAAAGGTACATCATCTAAAAATTCCCGGATATCATATTCGGCTTCCCTGGCTTGTGCGTAAGTCCATGCCGAATTATTCGTTGTTTCAACAGCCTTAAAATTATTACGGGCCCAATTTATTTCAGGACCCAGGAAAAAAAAGTCAATTGCCATTCGTTCATTGATTAAAAACTGAATACCTAATTCAACGCCAATTCCCGCAGCATTATAATCATTATTGAATTGCATAAGTACGGCTTCTCCATCAAGCGTTGTATTTGCTTTGCCTTCACTGCTGTGATGTACATATTTAAAATAAGGCTCCAGGTAAAAACCTTTTAATTGTTTTTGTGAAAGATACCTCCTGTAACCAGCCATAAATGACATGGCTCGTGATGAAAACCTGGTGTCATCGCCATCGTACTTTAACTGGTGACTAACTTTTACAGGAATTCCCAGTTTTGCAGTGAGTGAAGAATGTTTGCCAAATCCATATTCGACCAGCAAACTGATATTACCCGCAATCAATCCTGTTGGTGCCCATTTCAAAGCTACCTGGGCTTTTTGAATGGAATCCTGCGAAATGCAATGAACTGAATGCAAAATCAAGATCAGCAGCAAAAAAGAAAAGGTAATATGTTTTCCAGCACGGTTTTTCATCGATCTTTTTTAATGTTACATAAAAAAGATTGCCAGCCAGGCAATTTTTCTAATGTAAATCAATATTATCACCTGTATTATTACAAGTGTATAGCTTCACCATAAGCCACTTCAATGGCTTCTTTGATATTCTCGCTGATCGTCGGGTGTGGATGAATGCTATTCAGGATCTCATGATGTGTGGTTTCAAGCTTACGGGCAACCACTGTCTCCGCGATAAGTTCCGTAACATTATAACCAATCATATGGGTGCCTAGCCATTCGCCGTATTTAGCATCGAAAATCACTTTAATAAATCCTTCATTATGACCGGCAGCGGTGGCTTTTCCGGCTGCACTTAATGGGAATTTACCAACCTTAATATCAAAGCCTGCATCCTTAGCCTGTTTCTCGGTATATCCTACGGATGCTATTTCCGGATAACAATAGGTACATCCCGGAACATTACCATAATCCAGTGCCTCAGGTTGATGATTGAATTTCTTTTCGGTGAACGCGATATTCTCCACGCATATAATTCCTTCTTTGGATGCAACATGCGCCAATGCTTGTCCTGGTGTACAGTCACCAATAGCATAAATTCCGGGTACATTGGTTTGATAATATTTATCAACCATGATCCTTCCTTTGTCCGTTTTTATACCGGCTGCTTCTAACCCGATATTTTCAAGGTTGGCCGCTACACCAACTGCACTTAACAGGATATCCGCTTCCAGGCTGATCTCTCCATTGGGCGTTTTCACTTTTGCTTTTACGCCATTTCCATTGGAATCTACTGAAGTTACTTCGCTGTCGGTCATGACCTCTATACCACTCTTCTTAAAATTCTTCAATAATTCTTTGGAGATTTCTTCATCTTCAACGGGTACGATGCGTGGCAAAAATTCAACAATGGTCACTTTGGATCCCATACTATTATAAAAATAAGCGAACTCAACGCCAATGGCGCCGCTGCCCACTACTATAATAGTTTTGGGTTGCTGGGGCAGGGACATGGCTTCGCGATAACCAATGATCTTTTTACCATCAATCGGCAGACTGGGCAATTCCCTGCTGCGGCCGCCGGTTGCAAGAATGATATATTTTCCTTCTACAGATTGTTTTTTATCATCCCCATTTGTTACTTCCACCTTGCCTTTGCCGGTTATTTTTCCGAATCCCATGATGACATCGATCTTATTTTTTTTCATCAGGTACTGAACACCTTTGCTCATTTTATCGGCTACTCCCCGGCTGCGCTTGATCACAGCTTCGAAATTAGGCTTACCTGAAGCTTCAATACCATAACTTTCTGCATGTTTAATATCTTCATATACCTGAGCACTTTTTAATAAAGCTTTTGTGGGAATACAGCCCCAGTTCAGGCAAATGCCACCCAGACTTTCCTTTTCAATAACGGCTGTTTTTAATCCTAACTGTGATGCCCTGATGGCGGCTACATATCCGCCAGGGCCTGTTCCAATGACTATTACATCGTATGCCATGATGTTTGCGATTTTAGATTTTACTTTTTCAGGTTTGAGGAAATGACTAAAAAGAACGGATCACCCTATGATCTTTGGACCTTTTTGCCTTTTAAACGAGTTGCGAAGCTACTTGAAAATGACTAAATGAAAAAAGGCATGGACAAGGGTCAGCTGAAACCCATACATTTAAAAGTTTTTATGTGAAAATTGGTAAATGATTAATTAAATGAAATACAGTTCTGGCAGCGGCTTTTAAAGCTAAAATGCGCTTATTAACAGGTGTGAAGAAATATGCAAAATATCCCATCTGAATTAGCTATAATTAATTGGTTTTCCCTACCTTTGCCGTCCAAAAATTTAAGAACATGGCGAGAGTATGTCAGGTAACAGGCAAAACACCGATGGGCGGAAATACCGTTTCGCATTCAAACATTAAAACCAAGCGCAGGTTTTTACCTAACCTGCAAACTAAAAAGTTTTTCCTGGTTGAAGAAAACAAATGGGTCACTATTAAGCTTTCGACAGAAGGTTTAAGAACAATCAATAAAAACGGGCTTTATTCGGTAGTTAAACAAATGAGAGCGCAAGGTCAAAAAATTTAAAACATTACAATACCATAAACAATGGCAAAGAAAGGAAACCGTGTACAGGTGATAATGGAGTGTACTGAACACAAAACAAGTGGTCAACCAGGCACTAGTCGTTACATCTCCACCAAAAACAAGAAAAATAACCCGGAACGTTTAGAGCTTAAAAAGTTCAACCCGATTCTGAAAAAGTACACTTTACATAAAGAAATTAAGTAAATAGTTGGCGTTGAAAATGGCAATATTTCAATCAATCAACAATTCAACAAAACAACTAATAAACAACTACCATGGCAAAAGCAGCTAAAACCGCCCAGAAGAAAGACCTTAAGTCTGCCGCTGACGCAAAGAACTGGAGCAAAGTGATCAAGCCTGTACGCAGCCCAAAGACGGGTGCATATACTTTTAAAGAGGCTATCATTCATAAGGATAAGGTTAAAGATTTTTTAGCCCAGAAATAATTTTAATAAATAAACTCAGTTAAAGCTGTCACGATCATTTATCGCGATGGCTTTTGTTTTTTAGAATAGTAATTTTTCACACCTAATAAATGGTCATGGGATTCTTAAATAAACTCTTCGGAAAAAAAGAAAAGGAAAGTCTTGACCAGGGACTTCAGAAAACCAAAGAAAATTTTTTATCCAAGATTACCAAAGCGGTCGCTGGTAAAACATCTATTGATGAAGAAGTGCTGGATAGCCTGGAGGAAGCTCTCGTTGGTGCAGATGTTGGCATCGATACGACCGTAAATATTATTTCCCGGATTGAAAAAAGGGTAGCCAGGGACAAGTATATGAGCACGGGTGAACTTAATAAAATGCTGAAGGAAGAAATTGAAGATATTCTCATTGATGCTCCTGAATCAAATAGTTATGACTTTCATTCGGAGCTTCCGGCTAAGCCATATATTATTTTGGTTGTCGGGGTAAATGGGGTCGGTAAGACCACCACCATTGGCAAGCTGGCCTATAATTTTAAGCTGGCTGGCAAATCGGTGTTACTTGGAGCAGCCGACACATTCAGAGCTGCTGCGGTTGATCAACTTACCATTTGGAGCGAAAGGGTAGATGTTCCTATTGTAAAACAGCCGATGGGTTCAGATCCTGCTGCTGTAGCATTCGATACCGCAAAAAGTGCTGTTTCCAGGAATAGTGATGTGGTATTAATAGATACAGCGGGAAGGCTTCATAATAAAGCTCACCTGATGGAAGAGTTAGGAAAAATTAAAAGAGTGATCCAGAAAACTATACCTGATGCACCTCATGAAGTGTTGTTGGTTTTGGACGGATCCACCGGTCAGAATGCACTGGAACAGGCTAAACAATTTACTGCAGCAACTGATGTAACTGCATTGGCAATCACAAAGTTGGATGGTACAGCCAAAGGAGGTGTTGTGCTGGCAATTGCCAACCAATTCAAGATTCCGGTTAAATTTATAGGTGTTGGGGAGAAGATGGAAGATCTGTTGGTTTTTGATAAACACGAATTTGTGGACAGCCTTTTTGATTTAGAAAAAATAGGATGATCATACCTTAGTCGAAACCGGCAGCCGGTTTATACAAGAAATCCCTTCCTGGCGTGAAAGCTGATTTTTCAAATTGTCAAATTGACTAAATTCATGGTTCTATGGATTGCATAATCGGGATCGATATTGGAACTACGAACATTAAGGCAGTCATCATTTCAACAACAGGGGAACTGATCAATGAATTTGATCAATCCCATGAACTTCATTCACCCAAGACAGGTTACAAGGAACAGGACCCTGAAAAAATATTAACCTCCGTTATTGCGATTATCAAACAATCACTGGCAAGTCTATATGCTGATCATGTGGCTAAGGCAATATCTTTTAGTTCAGCAATGCACAGTGTAATGGTTATTGATCAAAACGGGAACGCTCTTACACCCCTGATCACCTGGGCAGATACCCGTGCCCATAACATTGCAGAAAATTTAAAAAATACGGTAAAAGGAAAAAGCATTTATCAAAAAACCGGAACGCCGGTTCACGCAATGAGTCCGCTGTGTAAAATTGCCTGGCTTAAAAAAGAACAACCCGGTATTTTTCTAAAAGCAGCAAAATTTATTTCTGCCAAAGAGTATATTTTTTTCCGGTTGTTTAATCAATTTATTGTGGATCATTCAATCGCTTCTGCTACGGGGCTCTTCAATATTGAGACGCTGGACTGGGATCCGGAAGCCCTTGAATTTGCCGGCATTGCAGCAAATCAATTATCAGCACCTGTTCCTATTACTACTTCCATTACCGGGTTAAATGAAATTTACAAGACTCAGATCCTTTTGTCAGGTGAAACACTTTTCATCATTGGTGGCAGTGATGGTTGTATGGCTAACCTGGGAAGTTTTGCCGTAAACAATAATGAGGCAGCCATCACTATTGGTACAAGCGGTGCAGTCAGGCGCCTGGCTAACCATACAATAAATGATGACCTGCAACAGCTATTCCAATACAGGCTGGATGAGAAGACATTTGTAACAGGCGGTGCCATCAACAATGGAGGTATTGCACTTCAATGGTTCTTGGACAATTTTTATAGTGATATCCGGGGTAAAATAAATATTGGCAAATTACTGGAGGAAATAAAAAAAGTACCAGCTGGTGCCGAAGGACTTATTTTTCTTCCCTATGTTTTTGGTGAACGATCACCCATTTGGGATGCATCCGCAACGGGAATTTTTTCAGGTATCCGTTCCCACCATACAAAAACCCATTTCTTAAGAGCGGTGATCGAGGGCATTTGCTTTTCGCTGCTGCAGGTGATGCAGGTAGTTGAAAAAAATAGTTCTCCGATAGATACCGTGTTCGCTTCAGGGGGTTTCATTCAATCCAAAATATGGGTTCAGACATTGGCTGATATCCTGCAGAAAAAAATAAAGATCAATTCAGGCGTTGATGCATCCGCGTTAGGCGCAGCTTTTGTAGCATTCAAACAAATGGGATTGATTGAACAATGGACAGACGTTAAGAAGTTCTATTCCGGCAGCGATGAATATGTTCCGGATAAGAGTGTTGCGGCCATTTACCAAAAGAATTTTAAAATTTACGCTTCCTTATATCCTAACTTTCAAAAAGAAAACAGTTGATCGCTTATCCCTGAACGGTAGTATCATCAAAAAAATTGATAACCAAAACGATTTGCAAGCATGCCTTTAATAGTACTTACCCTGGCCATCGCCTTATTACTGCTGCTTACACTAAAGAAAGTAAACCCGTTTATTGGCCTGCTCATAGTTTCCATTGGTGTGGGGATTGCCTTGGGTATGCCTTTACAAATGATCGGCACATCAATTCAAAAGGGAGTAGGGGATATCCTGGGCAGTATGGCGCTGATACTTTGCCTGGGTGCCATGCTTGGAAAATTACTGGAAGTCAGTGGGGCTGCACAGCAGATCAGCGGAACGCTGATTGATAAATTCGGCAAAAATAATGTTCAGTGGGCCGTGATGATCACCGGGTTTTTAATAGGGATTCCCTTATTTTATAATGCCGGATTCATCATCCTGGTGCCATTGGTTTTTTCCATCGCAAAAAATGCCAACAAACCATTACTATGGGTAGCCATTCCCATGGCAGCTTCACTTTCTGTTACACATGGTTTTCTGCCACCACATCCTGGTCCAACCGGGCTGGCCGCCATCTTCAATGCCAATGTGGGCATGACCTTATTATTTGGCATCATCATCAGCATTCCAACCATCATCATTGCAGGCCCTTTGTTTTCCGCTACGCTAAAAAATATTAAAGCCTCACCCGGGGCTGGTTTCTTTGGTACCAACACTATTCCGCCTGAAAAATTACCTGGTAAAGCGGCCAGTTTTTTCATAGCCTTAATCCCTGTTCTGATCATCGGCCTGGCAGCATTTATCGTATATGTATTACCGGGAGAATCATATTTAAAGAATATGGCAGCATTTATCGGCGACCCTGTGATCGCATTACTGATCTCTGCTCTAGTGGCCGCTGTAGTATTGAATAGTACGTTGAAAAAGTCCACGGCACAGATCATGCAGTTATTTGGTGATGCCATCAGCAGTATCGCATTGATCATGATGATCATTGCGGCGGGTGGCGCATTTAAACAAGTTTTAATTGATAGTGGACTGGGAGATTACATCGCATCTTTTGCAGGCGACTATGATCTTTCACCCTTGATTGCAGGTTGGGCGGTAGCCGCATTATTAAGAGTAACACTGGGCTCCGCAACAGTTGCAGGACTTACAGCTGCTGGCATTGTATTGCCCTTGTTATCCATCACAGGTACATCACCAGAGCTGATGGTACTGGCAGTAGGCGCCGGAAGTCTTATGTTCTCCCATGTTAACGATACCGGTTTCTGGATGTTCAAAGAATTTTTCAACCTTTCACTCAAACAAACTTTTTTGTCGTGGTCCATAATGGAAACCATTGTTTCCATCACAGGTTTGCTGGGCGTTTTGCTATTTCAATATTTTGTATAAAAATTTTAAATTAAAAGGAAGTTTAACAAATTTTCTTATTTATGACCCAACTATTATGGAAGACCTGTGATAAAGAAAATATCCAAAAAAAATAAATATTCCTGACGAAAGCTATCGTCCAAAATATTCAGGCCCGGAAAATAAGCATTATGATAATAAAAAGAAAAAGCGGTATTCATTCTTAGGTGACTTGTTTGATTTTTAAGATATTTTATATAAGTTTCCCTAATGAAATTTTTTATAGTTACCTGCACGCTATTTTTATTGACTTCCTTTCAAAATAAAAGGGAAATTATTATTGATAAGCGGGAAGCGCAAAAAGCATTTGAATTACTAAAAGAAATAAGACGCAATCCCCTTAATTTTCATGAAGAATTAAATTATCCTAAAAATATAAAGCCTTCTGCTGTATCATTAAAATGGAATGACAAGCTGGCTAAAGTAGCGGAGGCCAAAGCTATTGATTTGGCTGACAGAAATTATTTTGGTCATGTTGACCCCGATGGATTTGGAATAAATTACTTTATCAACAAAAGTGGCTATTCATTAAATGCTTCCTGGATAAAAGAAAAGAAAAGCAATTACTTTGAGTCTCTCGCAGTTAATACTGCCGGCGGTGAACAATCCATTAAATACCTGATCATAGATGCTAAAACGCCTTCACTCGGTCATCGAAAGCACTTGTTAGGGCTTGATACATGGAATGTATCATTAACAGATATTGGAATCGGCTTTGCCCGCAGTGAAACGGGAAGTAAATACAAAACTTACACCTGTATTATTATCGCAAAACACGATTGGTAAAGCGAATATGGGTACCTGGTATATCTTCATTATAGATAATCCAAAAATGAAAAATTCTTCTTTATAGTTCAATAAATGAAGGATTTCTAAATCAAACAAATAATATTTTTTAGCAGAAGAAATATTTTCCAGAACCTGTTTTTTATCAACTTAACTTTCTGGTAATTTATATACAGCCTTAATCAAATGTTGTTTTATTTCTTAAATAAATCAAGTCATATGCAATTCCTTTCACTCGAACCATTTATACCATCAGGTAATAATTTTGAAGCCTCAAAAAAACTGTTTGGAGAATTGGGATTTAATATAAACTGGGATGCCGGGGACTATGTAGGATTTGAAAAAAATGGCTGCAAATTCATTTTGCAGAAATATGATAACAAAGCATTTGCAGAAAACCTGATGATCAATATCAGGGTCGATGATGTGCAGGCTTTCCGAATGAATGTTATGGAGAAACAACTACCTGAAAAATATGGCATCCGCATTGGTGAAATCACCAATCAGCCTTATGGAAAGGAAGTTAACCTCATTGACATAGCCGGCGTATGCTGGCATTTTGTTGAATAAATTTAATTTCTGCAAGCATTCATTATAAGCTGTATTCAAGCAATAAGTGCAACACTTGCTTTGGAGAGAGTGACTCATCATAATCCTATATCGATCCAGATGGCTTTAGTATGCATTGCATCTTTACTGGTTCCTTTACATCATCGTTTGGAAAAATGGGCAACAAATAAATTGGTGGAGAAGAATAAAAAGATAAGGCTGGCAGCGGCAAAGAAAACGATTAAGCAACTGGAGAAAGATGATTATTCCTCCGAAACTACGTGATCTAACTTAAAATTATTACTTTTGACTATTGATAGTAAATAGTAAAATAAATGAAAATTAAGCACAGGATAGAAAAGGCACTGCAGGAAAAGGGTGATTTGAGTGTAAAAGAGCTGGTGGATATGCTGCATGTTTCAAAACAGGCTATTCACATAGCCCTGAAACAGCATCTGGAAGAAGATGCGGTTGTAAAGTTTGGCCGAACTCCAAAGACAATCTACCGTTTAAATACAGGCATCACTCCGGTTAGTACTGATTTTTCAAACATAGAAAAAGATTCTGTACAATACCTGGCTGAGAATTTTCTACTGATTACCGAAATAGGCAAAATGCTGGAAGGCATTGAGGGCTTTAACCACTGGTGCAATCAACGAAAACTGCCAATGGAGAAAACCCTGGAAGAATTCTTAATAACCCGGAAAAAATATGACGCTTATGTTGCTGCAAACGGGCGTATTGATGGCAAAGAAAAAATCACCAATACAAAGGGATACGATAACATTTATCTGGATGAAATATACTACCTGGATTTTTATGCCATCGAACGTTTTGGTAAAACAAGACTGGGCACTTTGTTACACTACGCCAAACAAGGACAAAATAAATTTTTGATGAAAATTTTACTGGCAGAAATAAAACCGAAACTGACAGCAATGGTAAAAACAGGTAAATTTGATGCAGTTGGTTTTGTGCCTCCTACCATCCGCCGTGAAGTACAGATCATGAAATACCTGGAAACACATTTAAAAATAAACCTGCCAAAAATAAATATTCAAAAAATTTCGGGCATTATACCGGTCCCGCAAAAATCGCTGAATAAGATTGATGAACGCATCAGTAATGCAGAAAATACATTTGCAGTTAATGAAACAGTGAAATACAATCACCTGTTGTTAATTGATGATGCGGTGGGTAGCGGTTCCACTATGAACCAAATTGCTGGAAAAATTAAACAAAAAGGAATTGCAAAAAAAATAACCGGGCTTGCCGTGGTCGGTAGTTTCAAAGGTTTTGATGTGGTAACGGATGTGTAAAAATGAAAAGTTCAGGCAATTTGAACCTAATTGTCTATAATCACTTAATTTATTTTGGATATTCTACTTATAATTTACAAAATCAGCTTTTTTTTATGGGTAAACATTTAGGAGTTGAAAACTAATAAATGATAGGTGAATTTCTAAACCGCACATTTCAAAAAAAAATCATGAAAGCAAAATCAATTAAAGGAAATTCTAGCGAAGAAATAAAAAAACGCTTTACAACTATGTATGGCTGATGGTTATAAACCAATACTGACCATTGTATTTAGAAATGGGAGTAATATTCTCCTGGTTTTAGAAAAAATCGTTCCTTAAAATTTTTTTTCTTTCTAACCAAGCGCTCATGATAACCGCTAAAAAGTATTTAACCATGGCATTGAAATTGTAGTAAATAGTCCTTGATCTTATTCAAAGTCTGTTATGAATTTAAAAATTAGTCTTGTCGTTGTGTTATTTCTTTTCTTCACATCATTTCAATCTTGTGCACAACAAAAAAATACACCAAAAAAAACGCCTGCCACTACAATAGTAAAAACAGATTCAGCGCAATGGAGAAAAGATAATTACATTGTCAACAGAGATTCAGCTTATAGTAACCCTTATTTTGCTTTACAAAAATTAACTGGCGGCAATGAGCGTTTTCAACGGTCAAAAAGTATTTTTCCACGGCAGGATCCTGTATTAATAAGACGTTTGTCTGAAGGCCAAAAACCCTTTGCTACCATTGTTGGGTGCTCCGATTCCAGGGTTTCATCAGAAATTTTATTCGACCAGGGATTTGGAGATTTATTTGTAAGTCGTACGGCAGGACAAGTAATGGCTCAAGCTACCTATGGTACTATAGAATATGCATACCTGGCATTAGGCACAAAGCTTATAGTAGTACTGGGTCATAGCAGTTGTGGAGCAGTGGATGCAGCTATTAAAAGACCAGAAAATCCACCGGGACATATTGTAACATTAATCAACTCTATCAAACCCGCTGCAGTAGAGGTGCAGGGTATGGCAGGTGATAAATTAGAAAATGCAGTAAGGCAAAATGTAATAAAACAGGTAAATGAACTAAGGCAACTGGAGTCAGTTTTGAGCAGGGCATATGAAAGTGGAGAATTACTTATAGTTGGAGCCGTTTATAATCTTACTAATGGACGTGTAGAATTTTTAAAAGAAACGCTGGAAAATTTGCCCAAAACAAAATATACACTGAATGATATAACGGGTAAATAAACCTAATCAGGATATTCTTCTGAACCCATAACCCAAATAAAAGATTGAAGATCTATATAATCAGCAGGTTTATATTCTTTGGTATCCTGCCTGATTTGTTCCGCAAATGCCAACAGGTTGTTGTATGTATTCCAGTTGGGACGGGAATGATAATTAAAATCAAATTGGTATTTTTCTGCTGCAATTTTTGTAACACGTGGTTTTAAGAAAATATGTTCTGATGGATTTGCAATAAACCCAAAAACTGTAACTAATGGCCATGTAAGCACCCTTGTTTGTTTTCGGGGTAAGTGGCTTACAACTTCTACAAAGATTTCAAATCTTTCCTGCAGTGTATTTTTTCCATAAATGTATTTAAACAGACCTGTGGCAAATGCTTTGGCACCTTCACCTGTTTTAATAGCATCACGCAAAGCCATTTTTTCAAAGGAAAATAAAAGGTTTGTTTTTGATTCAATTTTTACAGCCTTAAGGGCTATTTCCTCAAATTTTTTTTGTTGTAGCAAACTGGTATAAGTATCGACATCAAGATCTTGTTGAAACTGGAAATGCGCATCTAATTTATATTGCCTTTCCCAATCTATATATTTCTGATCTTCAAACCCTTTTTTAAAATAATAAAGGAATTTTTTTAAACAACGTTTACGAGCTTGTGTCAAGGGATCTCGTTTGGAAAACAGTTTCACTTTCATTCCTGATTGAATATTTGAGTTAAATAAACAAATATTGTGCAGGAAATTGTAAATGTGGTAATACAATCAACAATTTAATCAGGTTGCTAGATGATTACCTAAGTTTGAGTTATCACGACTTCAGCGCAAAGGAAAAACTACTGCCAAAATATGTTCAATCTAACAAAATTAATTACTGATTCTCCATTCTTGTGGCGTTACCTGGTATTCTTGTTTAAATACCCGTGCAAAATATCCCGGGTCACTATAGCCGCAATCCATGGCAATAGATGCAATACTGTTAGAAGTGTTTTCTAATAATGCTTTGGCTTTGTTTAGCCTGATAATGCGAATGAATTTATTGGGTGGGCAGCCGGTTAGTGCCTCTAATTTGCGATGTAGTTGTGAGTGACTCATAAATACAAGCTTGCACAATTGCTCAACCGAAAAACTTGCTTCTGTTACATTATCCTCAATAACATTCCTGATTTTTCTTACAAACTCATCTTCTATTTCAGTGTCATTAATGACTCCTTCTATAATTACTTCGACCGGTAATATAATAGTATCTAATCCCGCCTTTTTCAGATAATAATGTTGCAGGCTTTGCCGCATTTCCAACAGTTTTTTAATTCTTACCAGCAGTTCCTCCCGGTTAAAAGGTTTTTCAAGGTACGCATCAGCGCCTTGCTGAAATCCTTCTATTTTACTTTCCATATCGGCTTTAGCTGTAAGCATTATGATGGGAACATGACTGGTGCGTTCATCATCACGTAATTGCCTGCACATTTCAAAGCCATCTACAAAAGGCATCATTACATCGGTAATAATCAGGTTGGGAATTAACTGACAGGCTATTTCAAAACCCTCTCTTCCATCCCGGGCTACCGCAAGCCGGTAATTGGGCAGGCACGATGCAGTATAAGCTACTACGTCCGCATTATCTTCCACCAGCAGTATTATTGGCTTTTCTAAAATAGATGGTTCGTCTTCTATTGCATTAGCTGCAGGCAAGGGTTGCGTAACTTTTGGAGCATTCGTACTTTCTTTTACTTCATAATGTACGTCTTTTTCAATAGCAGCTAACTTTTGTAAAGGCAGCAAGATGGTAAACTCAGTACCTTTGTTAGCGCCTGTGGGAGGGCTTTTCACGATGATCTCACCTTCCATTAATTTCACCAATTCTTTGGCAAGCGCCAGTCCAATGCCTGTGCCTTCTGTTTTGCGGGTATGGCTATTATCCGATTGGTAAAACCTGTCAAAAATATGAGGCAACTGGTTTTCTGGTATACCTATGCCGGTATCTTTTACTTTAATAACCAAGGTGGTTTTTTGTCCGTTCTGCACTGGTAAATTTTCTAAAACGGAAATGTAAATATTCCCTTTTTCAGGGGTAAACTTTAAAGCATTGGACAACAGGTTTGAAACAATCTGCCTTATTTTTTCCTGGTCAAATTCCAGAAAGAGTGAATCTATATCTGAAAGAAAGTGTAACTGCTTTTGCTGGCTTTCTGCAAGCGAATGAAACGATTCTACTATGTAACGAAGAAAGTGAATGATATCTGCTTTTGCTAATTGCAATTGCATTTTACCATTTTCCAGTTTGGAGAGGTCCAGCATTTCGTTTACCAGGTTTAAGAGGCTTTGCCCGTTACGGATAATCATGTCCATGCCATTGTTAAAGTGTTCAGCTGGTTTATTCATCACCTGGTGTGCCATACCCAAAATTACCGTAAGGGGTGTACGAAACTCGTGGGTGATATTGGTGTATAATTGCGTTTTAATACTATCTAGCTCCTTTACCCTTTTAGCCTCAAGTTTTTCAAAATTTAGTTGCGACTTCAGTTTAGCCCTGTTCACGCTAAAAATAAACCAGGCTCTTATAAGCAAAGCAAATAGCAAAGCATACAGCAGGTAGGCCCACCAGGTACCCCACCATGGTGGCAATACTGTAATTTGTAATTCATTTATTTTTTCGCTCCATATGCCCTGACTATTACTACCCTGCACTTTAAAATTGTATTTGCCAGCCGGCAGGTGCAGGTAAGTAGCCGAGCGCCTGTTGCCACTTTCCACCCAGTTTTTATCAATACCGATTAACTGATAGCGGTACTTGTTTTGCCAGGGAGCTGTAAAGTCAAGTGATGAAAATTCCAACGTAAGAATATCCTGGAGATGGTTTAGCGTTATACTTTTAGTTTGTTCAATATTGCTTTGTAATACAGCTGTTTTGTCGCCGGGTATTACAGGTTCATTGTTGATGAGCATTTTGGTTATGAAGACACCGGGCGTAAATTTCGTATTAAGCATTTCTTTCGGATCAAATACATTTAAACCATTTACACCCCCAAAAGCAAGGTGGCCGTTCGGCAGCCGGGCATAAGCTCCAGTATTAAATTCATCATCCTGCAATCCATGCGCTTTGGAAAAATTTCTAAACTTCCATTGGCTGCTATCGCTACTGCGGCCAGTAAGCAAACAAAAAATACCATTATTGGTGCTCCCCCAAATGTTACCTTCATTATCGGGCAATATGCCATACACCACATCATGTTGTAAACCATCCTTAGTGGTAAGTTGAAAAAAATCACCTGTTTTTTTATTCATCCTGTTCAGGCCACCACCCTTGGTACATATCCATAAATATTTATCCGGTTCGGATGGATCATCCATAATACAGGACACATGATTATAATTAAGAGAATTTCTGCTTTTGGTATTATTGTAATACCATTTTATTTGAGGGTTGGCATAGTCAGCTTTATTAAAAACAAGTTTTGCAAATCCATCCTGGGTACCTATCCAAAAAGCACCTTGCTTATCCTCAAATAATGCTGTGCAAAAAGAATTTGGCAACATGGGCCGGGCAGGATTGTTGTTAATGTTAAAGCTATCAACCCTGCCACTAATTGGATTCAAGCGGGTGAATGCGCCGCCCAATCCCGGAAACCAAATGGTGCCTTTACTATCTTCCAGCATGGGTTGTTTATCGCCCACGCCATGGTAATTATTTATTTCAGGATGTGCTGTAAGTCTGCCGGATGAAGGTAACATTTGGGGGAGCACCAATAATGGTATTTTTTGTTTGCTTACTGGCCGCAGTAGCGATAGCAGCCAATGGAAGTTTAGAAATTTTTCCAAAGCGCATGGATTGCAGGATGATGAATTTAATACTGGAGCTTATGCCCGGCT
>MWWA01000117.1_pt1 | contig 24871 bp, 18 predicted proteins | sample 1047341 | NCBI WGS metagenome assembly MWWA01 (sample SAMN06349978, study PRJNA376086) | soil metagenome | isolation source: MS5-1 sample Antarctic (ecotone) soil | place: Antarctica | collected 2015-01-13
GTGTAATAGTCCTTTTACTTCTTCTTTTAATTCATTGTTGAAGCGAACATAATAATCACCAACAAAATGATCGTGGCATACATATATGCAAAAGCATGCTTGCCTGGCAAATGTTTGCAAATGGAGAAACACCTTCATCAACAAGTATTAAGGGTGATCATTTTGTTGGTGATTATTATGTTCGCTTCAACAATGAATTAAAAGAAGAAGTAAAAGGACTATTACACCAGGGTGTTGCAAAAGAGGAAGCTGAAAAGAAAGCTCCTATTATGCTAAAAACACAGCAAATGCTTTTTGACTGGGAGCAGGGAAAACCTGAAGTGATCAGTCTGTGGAAGGAAATGAACTCGTGGGTGTATAAAGGATTTGATGAAACGTACACACGTATTGGATCAGATTTTGACAAATCATATTATGAAAGTGAAACGTATTTACTAGGAAAAGAATTTATTGAAGACGGATTACAAAAAGGAGTTTTTTATAAAAAAGAAGATGGCAGTGTGTGGATAGACCTTACAGCTGAAGGATTAGATGAGAAACTGGTTTTACGTAAAGATGGCACATCGGTATATATAACACAGGATCTTGGTTTGGCGGACCAGAAATATGAAGAATTTAAGTATGACAGAAGCATTTATGTAATTGCTGATGAACAGAATTATCACATGAAGGTGCTGAAACTAATTCTGAAAAAACTGGGAATGCCATATGCTGATGGCATTTATCATTTAAGTTATGGTATGGTGGAATTACCAAGTGGCAGAATGAAAAGTCGTGAAGGTACTGTGGTGGATGCTGATGATATTGTAAACGAAATGAACAACATTGCAGCACGTCATACACAGGAAAGTGGAAAGGTGAAAGATTTTACTGAAGAAGAATTAAAAGAATTGTATGATGTTATTGGATTGGGTGCATTAAAATTCTTCCTGCTGCGTGTAGATCCAAAAAAGAAAATGGTTTTTAACCCGGAAGAATCTATAGACTTTCATGGATTTACAGGTCCCTTTATACAATATACCCATGCAAGAATAAAATCTATTTTACGCAAAGAAAAATTAAGTGATACTGCCCCTAAATTTTCATCGCCATTACTCAAGCTTGAAAAGGAACTTCTTTTAATATTAGAACAATATGTAACTATAGTAAAACAAGCTGCTTTTGAATACAATCCATCCGTTATAGCTATTTATGCTTTCCAGGTTGCTAAAAACTTTAATAGTTTTTATACTGAACATTCTGTAATGAATGCAGAAACTGAAGAAAAGAAACAATTAAGATTGCAGATATGTAAACTCACAGCACATGTTATTAAAAATGCAATGAGTTTATTAGGCATAAAAGTACCGGAGAGAATGTAAGTCTCAGTCTCACGTTCCGCCTTTGCATAATTAATTAAGTAATATCTATTACTTTAAGTTTCTTCGAAAAGCTGGTCTTGTGCTTGGGTTACTCCCCCTTCGGTGCATGGACTCCTTTGGAGGGGAGCCAGAGGGGGCTGGCTACAGTCCGCTCGGCATTTCTACTTTCTTTTTATTTTTTGCAAGTGAAGGATCCATTTCTATGGCTTTATCACAAAGAGCCATGCCTTTTTGCTTATCGCCTTTCTTTTGATAGCTCATACCAATCATATACAAAGCAGATGCATTTTGTTTATCCATAGAAAGTATTTTATCCCAGTAAGAAATGGCAGCATCATAACGCTTGGCATCATAATTAGCTTCAGCAATCATATTTAAAAGATTCATATCGCTGGGTCGCCTGTTCAATGATTCTGAAAGTATATCAAGACCTTTATCAATTTCTTTATTATTCAGGTAAGCAATAGCTAAGTTTTCTAAAAATTCATTATCTCTCTTATACCCTTTTTCTGCTGCCATTAAAAAGTATTTCAATGAATTTTTATCATCAGGAACAGCATAATAGATCAAGCCCATTTCATACATCAATCTTGAATTATCGGGTTGCAAAGCCAGAGATTTTTCAAAGAATGGAATAGCCTGCTTAAAATTCATCATATCTGCATAGGATCTTGCTACCAGGTAAGGCACTTCAGGATTTTGTGGATCTTCAGCATTTGCTATGGTGAGGTATTTTATTGCTTCTCCATAATTCTCCTGGCTGTAATAAGCTTTACCAATATAGTAAGCGGTTTTTGCAGAAGGATCTGCTTTTTTAACAAGGTTTGCATATTTAACTGCATCAGGAAACTGGCGCATATTAAATGATAGCGTCATTAATTGCTGATAGGTTTCTAAAGAAGGATTTCCCATGCTTTCCAGCTCCAGGTATTTTTGTCTTGCCTGTGGATATTTTCTTAACTCATTTAATGTTTTGGCCAGATGAGCCACTGCATTTTTATCTTTTTTATCAAAGGAATATGCTTTCTCAAAATTTTTGAAAGCTTCCATAGTTCTTCCTTTTTCTTTTTCTTCCAATCCTTTTTTTATATAAAAAGCTGAACTATCATTTTGAGCAGAAACTAAAGTGGAAATTGCAGCAAATGCTACGGTTAGGATGAAGTGGCGCATAGGATATCTTTTATTTGATACTTAGAAATTTAAAAATAGATTTTTTAAGCTAGATTTTATAATCAGTGCCCGCTTTTTAATTAAAACTATTCTTAAATAAGATCATTTGAGTATAATACCCGATAAAGCAGGTAAATTCACCATTATCTTATACTTCTTTTCCTCCCTGTTCAAAACCATTTTCCTGACGGCAGGATTATAAACGGTTCCTGAGCCCCAATATTTTGTGGAGTCGCTATTAAATATTTCCCTGGTAAAGCTTTTACCTTGAACCTCTATTTCCCAATCCATCCTGGGAACAGGTGTAAGGTTTAAAATAATTAGCAGGTCATCACTTGATTTTTTACCTTTTCTCTTATAAATTATTACAGACTCATCACGGTGATTTACATCAACCCATTCAAACCCATCCATATTAAACTGGTTGCAAAACAAAGCGGGGCTAACCTTTAAAATCCTGTTCAGATCACGTACACATGATAACATACCTGAGTGTGGCTCAAACTGAAGTAATGACCAGTTTAATTCTGTTTTGTAATTCCACTCACTTGTTTGACCAAATTCATTACCCATAAATAACAATTTGGCACCAGGGTGTGTCCACATGTACGTGTACAATGTTCTGAGGTGTGCAAACTTCTGCCATTCATCACCAGGCATTTTATAAAGCATAGGCGATTTTCCATGCACTACTTCATCATGACTCAGAGGCAGCATAAAATTCTCATCATAGTAGTACATCATACTAAAAGTGAGCTTATCCTGGTAGTCCTTCCTGTAAAGCGGATCCACTTTAAAATAATTTAATGTATCATGCATCCAACCCATCATCCATTTCATTCCAAAACCAATTCCGTCTGCAAAAGTGGGTTTGGTAATGCCAGGCCAATCAGTAGATTCCTCTGCTATGGTTTGTACATCCGGAAAATCCCTGTATATAGTTTGATTCAGATCTTTAATAAACGCAATGGCTTCCAGGTTACCATTCCCCCCAAATTCATTTGGTTCCCACTCTCCTTCTTCTCTTGAATAATCCAGCTTTAACATAGATGAAACAGCATCTACGCGAATGCCATCAATATGAAAATATTCAAACCAAAAACGGGCAGAAGAAATTAAAAAAGATTTTACTTCACCACGTTTGTAATTGAAAATATAAGAGTTCCAGTCGGGGTGAAAACCTTTTCTCATGTCAGCATATTCATAAGTATGTGTACCATCAAACATGTACAACCCATGAGCATCATATGGAAAATGAGAAGGCACCCAATCCAGGATCACTCCTATATCTGCCTGGTGTAATTTATCTATTAAATGCATTAAACCTTCCGGCTCGCCAAAACGTGAGGTGGGTGCAAAAAACCCTGTGCACTGGTAGCCCCAGCTTCCATCGAACGGATGTTCCATTACAGGCATTAACTCTACATGTGTAAATCCATTTTCTTTTACATAGGGAACTAGTAATTCTGCTATCTGAAAATAATTGTTATAACTCTCTTCATGATTTTCGGGTCTCATCCAGCTTGCAAGGTGTACTTCATAAACACTCCATGGTGCATCCAAAGCATTTTTTTTGATACGGTCCTTCATCCAGCCTTTATCCTTCCACTCGTATTCCATTTGCCATGTGATGGTGGAAGTTGCAGGGCGAACTTCCCAATAGTTTGCAAAAGGATCACCCTTTTCAGTTACTCTGCCTTCAAAACCTATAATATGATATTTATAGAGTTCACCCTTTTGAATACCCGGAATAAAACCTTCCCAGATACCGCTTTTTTCAAGACGTGGAAATAAGATGTGTGAACCTGCACTCCAGTTATTGAAATTACCAATTACTGAAACCTGTGTTGCATTAGGAGCCCAAACTGCAAAGTAGAATCCTTTCTGCCCAAGTACTTCTAATGGACGTGAACCAAATTTATTGTATAAGGAATAATGTGTACCGTTTTGAAATGTTTGAATGTCATTATCATAAAAGATGGAATAATTCCAAACAGGTTTGGTTGAATCAACAAAATTCTCATCTTCATATCTGATGACTTTTGAAGATGCCTTTTTTTCTTCTTTATTTTTTCTTGTAGTATTTGCATCCGTTTGTTCCTTCATAAGATTTCAAATTCTCTATTGAAGATAAACAGAGTTGCTGAGAGCGTAATAATGTAGAGTAAATTGAAAATCGTAATTGTTACTTAATCAATTCTAATATCAGAATCCTTTTTGGAGGAATTTTCCAGTTGCCTGATAAATTAAATGTATCTGATGTTACTATATCCCTGGCTCCTGTAAAACTTTTTGTTCTTTCTGCAAAACGCACTAGATCAATATTTTTTTCTTCATTAGCTGTATTCATCACTACCATTACAGTCTGCTGATCGTTATAGCGGAAGTAAGTATACACCCAATCTTCCGGTACGTATTGCATTAACTTTCCAGAAGTAATTGCAGGAGATTGTTTTCTAAAATTAGCTACAGTTTTTACATAATTAAATGCATCATTTTCCCGGTCTGTTCTGCCGGCTGCTGTAAATTTATTTTGAGGATCACTTGGCCATCCTCCCGGAAAACCTAACCGTACCCAACCATCAGGATTTGAAACACCTTTCATTAAAATTTCATTTCCATAATAGAATTGTGGTATACCACGTGTAGTGAGTAACCAGCCCACTCCTATTTTCCATTTTTCAAAGTCCTCACTTATCTCCGAAAAGAATCTTGTTTTATCATGATTATCTAAAAAGTTAACATGCTTCATCGGGTCTTTGTAAACAAAATCCTGTGCAAGTGTTGTGTATAATTTATTTACCCCTTCGGTCCATCCAAACGGTTCTTTTAAAGCTGGTAAAATTCCATACAAATGGGTTTGAAAATCAGTGACTGCAGGCAGGTTGCTTTTAAAAGAAATATTGAATTTATTTTCTGTAAAATAAGCCTGGTTAATTACACCATGCACCCATGTTTCTCCAAACAAATGAAGTTTAGGATATTCATCCAGCAAGGCTTTATTACACCTGTTCATAAAATCAAGGTCATTATATGCATAGGTATCAATCCTCCAGCCATCAATGCCAAATTCTTCTACAGTCCATATTGCATGCTGAATTAAAAAATTTGCAAACAATGGATTTTTCTGATTGATATCAGGCATTTGGGGAACAAACCAGCCATCGCTCATTAGTTTTTTATCTGTTACAGAAGCATAAGGATCAAAAAGAGGCTGATCTTTATAAGTTGTTTGAGTGTAGCGGGGCCATTTATGAAACCAGGTGCTGTCAGGCATATCACGAAAAAGAAAATGTTCAATACCTGTATGATTATAAACAGCATCCTGGATCATTTTCATTCCACGTTTATGCATGTCCGTTACTAAGTCATGGTATGCTTTATCACCGCCTATTCGTCTATCTACTTTATAATGATCTGTAAAAGCATAACCATGTTCTGTACGGTTAGGCATATCATTTTCAATAACGGGATTTAGCCATAAAGCCGTTACCCCCAACTCCTGTAAATAATCAAGATTATTTTGAATGCCCTTCAAATCACCACCATGCCTTTCAAAAATAGTATCACGGTTCAATGATTGGTCTCTCATTCCGGGAACACGATCATTGGATGGATCTCCATTGCTAAACCTGTCTGGCATGATCAGGTAAACAAAGTCAGCAGCCGTGATGCCGTTTGCATATTCCGTTCCCTTTCCTTTCCTGCGTGGCTTTAATGTAAATGGAATTGTACCAGTACCATTTGGATTTCTTAATCTTATTTGCAAATTGCCGGGTTTAGCACCTGGTGTTATATTTAAATCAAGAAATACATAATTTCTGTTATCAACTTTTTGAACTTTTACCAATTGTACTCCGGGATAAGATAAGGTTATTGTATTTTCTGCAATGTTAGCCCCCCGCAGCATGATTTGCAGTTTAGTATTTTTCATTCCCACCCACCAATGTGTAGGATAAACCCCGGTTAATTTATATTCCTGTGCATATACTAAAACACAGGTAAAGATTGCAATTGTTAAACAAAAAAACTTTTTCATGAGTATGTTGTTGGACTGTGTTCAGAAGAAACCACTTCGTCTATAATATCACCTGCGGAATCTTCCTTTGTTTCTCTAACAATAAAATTTAATAACCCGGCAATAATCATGGATATACCACCAATAACTAATGCAAAAATGCTTTCATTATTAAAAAAGTTCTTTAAAAAAAATCCAAGAAGAATAGCTGCAACCATTTGTGGTATTACAATAAAAAAATTAAATACCCCCATATAAAAACCCATTTTATTTGCAGGTAATGCTCCTGATAAAATAGCATAAGGCATGGTCAGTGTTGAAGCCCATGCCAGGCCAACAAACATCATTGGAATCAGCAGGAGCTTATTATCGTGTATAAAAAATATGGAGATAAGCGCCACTCCACCAAGAATAAGTGCCAGCATATGCGTATACCTTTTACTTATTCGCATGGCTAGTATTGGCAATAAAAAGGCAGCCATAGCAGAAACTCCGTTATATACCATAAACATTACGCCAACCCAATCGCCTGCATCCTGGAAAGCTCTTGAAGTGGTATCTGTTGTTCCATATGTATTTTGAGCAATTGCTGATGTAGTGTAAATCCACATTGCAAAAAATGCCAGCCAGGTAAAAAATTGAACAAACGCCAATTGAAGCATTGTTTTGGGCATAGTTCCTATCCCCTTTATTATTTCAGCTACACCATTCATAAATCCACTGGTTTTTAATTTTTCCTGTTCCCATGTTTTTATATCATCCGGTGGAAATTCTTTAGTAGTAAAAACAGTCCATAACACAGATGCAAGAAAAACTACAGCCCCTATATAAAAAGAATATTTTACTGAATCTGAAATTTCTCCTTCCGGTGCAGTATTGTTAAGCCCGATAATATTAGTAAATATGTATGGTAACAGTGATGCTATAACAGCACCCATACCAATAAAAAAAGTTTGCATGGCAAAGCCTTCTGTTCTTTGAGAAGGAGGTAATTTATCGCCAACAAAAGCTCTGAAAGGTTCCATAGAAATATTGATGGAAGCATCTAAAACCCAAAGCATTACTGCTGCCATCCACAGTACAGAAGAATTTGGCATTATAAAAAGTGCAATTGAAGCCAGAATGGCTCCAATAAAAAAGAACGGTCTTCTTCTACCCCACCATGGATGCCAGGTACGGTCGCTTAAATAACCTACAATAGGCTGAACCAATAAACCTGTTGCAGGAGCAGCAATCCAAAGAATACCTATATTCTCAATCTCCGCACCCAATGTTTGAAAGATCCGGCTCACATTTGCATTTTGTAATGCAAAACCAAACTGAATTCCGAAAAATCCAAAACTCATATTCCATAACTGCCGGAAATTAAGTCTTGGCCGTTGTGAAGGTTTTGATAAGGCATCAAGTTTAGCAATTGACATAAGCAGCTTTATTAATCCGGAAAATTAAGGATAGTTCTTATTAATTATTCAATCAATTATAATCAGGCACCTATTGTATAACCGTTTGGTAAAATAGCTCCTTTCTTAATAACAATAATTCCTTCTTTAATTGTATAAAGAGGATCATCTTTATCCTCTAAGTGCGAACCTCCAATAACTTTTACATCATGCCCTATTCTGCAATCTTTATCGAGAATTGCATTTTGAATATGACACCTGTCTCCTATACCTAATGAAGGTATTCCACTCCTGACATCATTTTCCAGGGCTTCAAGAGATTCAAAATAATCGTTACCCATTATATATGACGATAATATTACGGTTCCATGACCTATCCTGGATCGGATGCCTACAATAGATTTTTCAATCTTAGAAGCATTTATAATAGATCCTTCGGCAATGATGGTGTGATCTAAAGTTGTTCCGCTTATTTTAGCCGGTGGCAGCATACGTGCCCTTGTATAGATTTGCTTGCTGTTATCAAAAAAATTAAATTCCGGAAGATCTTTTGTCAGCGCAAGATTGGCTTCAAAAAATGCTCTTATATTTCCTATATCTTCCCAATAACCTTCGTATTGATAGCTACCAATTTTATATTTTGATATAGAGTCGGGAATGATTTCTTTTCCAAAATCAGTAGCATCTTTAAATTCATTCTCCAGCATGTCAAACAATAACTTTCTGTTGAAGACATAGATACCCATTGATGCCAGGAAAACTTTTCCTTTTGATTTCATTTCATCACCTGTATCACTTACCCAATTTTCTAAACCTGTCTTAGGTTTTTCAGTAAAGGAGGTAATGATGCCATCTTCAGTTTTTAAAATACCAAAATCAGAAGCTTCTCTTTCTGCAACAGGTATGGTAGCTACTGTTATATCCACACCCCTGGCTTTATGCTCCTCCAGCATCTGTTGAAAATCTATCTGGTATAACTGATCGCCTGAAAGAATTAATATGTATTCACTGTCAAAGGGTTTTATATGTCTTAAACCTTGTCGTACTGCATCAGCGGTACCCTGGAACCAGGTGAAGTTATCAGGTGTTTGTTCTGCAGCCAGTATATCAACAAATGCCGCACTGAAAGCACTGAAATGGTATGTATTTTTTATATGCCTGTTTAGTGAGGCAGAATTATACATGGTTAACACAAACATGCGGCTGATGCCGGAGTTGAGGCAATTAGAAATAGGAATATCAACCAATCTGTATTTTCCAGCAATGGGTACTGCAGGTTTAGATCTTGAAGCTGTTAATGGAAATAATCTTGTGCCTGCGCCGCCGCCTAATATTACCGAAAAAACTTCTTTACTTAAATCCATAGCTATACTTTTTAAATTAGTGATTCATATAGTTTAATATACTCAGTTGCTGATGCATCCCATGAATGATCGATGCCCATCATATAACTCCGCATCCAATTGTAAAGGTCACGCTTGTTGTTGTATAAATCAATGGCTCTGCCCACAGAATAGGTAATATCATTTACATCAGCATTATTAAATCTTATACCATATCCCTGCCAGTCTCCAAAATCTTTTACTGTATCTTTTAAACCACCCGTACTTCTTACCATAGGTATAGTGCCATAACGTAATGCATACATTTGATTTAATCCACAGGGCTCCACTCTGCTGGGCATTAATAAAAAATCTGCACCTGCATATAACAGGTGACTTAAACTTTCATTATATCCTATATAGCTGTTCACATACCCTTTCAGCTGATGACTTAGTGCATCGATCCTGTTTTCAACCTCTGCGTCACCGGAACCCAATACCATAAAATTTACATTGCCATGATGCTGGTATACGGACTGACGAATGGCATCCGGTAAAACATCTGCAGCCTTTTCATCAACCAACCTGCCAATAAAAACCATTAATGGTTTTTCTTCATCAAAACCAAAGAGTGATGCAATCTCCTTTTTGTTTCTTCTCTTACCTTCTTTCACAAGATGTTCATCATAATTTTTTATTATCAATGAATCTTTCTGTGGGTTCCATACATCTCCATCTATTCCATTTAATATTCCAACACTTTTTTTCCATTCTGTAGCAAGTAAGTTTTCAATTCCATTGGCAGCAAATTTTAATTCTTCCATATAACTGGGACTAACAGTTGTTACACGCCATGCACATTTTATGGCACTTGCCAAGGGATTTATATTATGGTTCCAGTCAATCAATCCCCATTTCCAGGAATCATATGCCGGTAAAAGATGTGCTTTATCCCAGCCAATCCAACCCTGGTATTGGGCATTATGAATAGTAAATACTGTTGGTATAGAAGCAAGATGATTAAATGCGTAACAGTATTTAATCATAAACGGTATCAACCCTGTATGATGATCATGACAATGTATGATCTGCGGCATATGTTGCCACTTAGCCAGCCAATCGCAAACTGCAATTTGAAAAGCAAGAAACCGTTCTGTATCATCATCATATCCATATATTTTTTCACGGTCCAATAAACCGTTTATATCTACCAGGTAAAGATCAAATCCAAGCTTATTAGTTTTTTCCTTAATAACAGCATAATTAAATGCATGATCTCCCAGATGCTGCCCTCCTTCATGTACCAGTTCCCAGTCATTCTGGTAAAGAAATTTTGTGCGGTACATGGGCATCAATACTTTAACCACATGCCCCATCTCTGCCTGGTATTTTGGTAATGCCCCAACTACATCGCCCAACCCGCCTGCTTTTGCCACCGGATAACATTCTGCCGAAACATGTATAATCTCCATACGCTAATCTTATAACCATCATCAAATTAGGAAGGTTTTTGAATTCAGCCAACTAAGAATCTCAATCAACGAAAAACTATAATTTTCATCCAGTCTTAAAAGATGTTGCTGTCATTGCTGAATTCTCTTTATTTTGGGCAACGGTTCTAAATAAACCTAACCAACATATGGCAACTTCTACAGGTATGCACAGAACAGGTTCTACTGTAAAATCAACCGGAATACCTACAAATTACGGAGCATTAGGTACACTTGTCACCGTATTTTTTTTCTGGGGTTTTATTGCAGCGGGCAACTCAGTATTCATTCCATTTTGTAAAAATTATTTTCAGTTAGATCAGTTTCAAAGTCAGTTAATTGATTTTGCATTTTATCTGGCTTACTTTATTGGAGCACTCGGTTTGTTTGCATATGGTGCTTTTGGTGGTAAAGACCTGGTAGCTAAATGGGGTTATAAAAGAAGTATTGTATATGGTTTATTGTTTTCTGCAATTGGTGCAGTTGCCATGATCATTGCTGTTAATGCCAATACATTTTCCGGAATGTTATTTGGGCTTTTTATTGTGGCATTAGGTTTTTCATTACAGCAAACAGCAGCACAACCTTTTGCAATAACACTTGGTGATCCAGCTACTGGTACAAGCAGGGTAAATTTAGGTGGTGGTATTAATTCATTTGGTACGGCTATTGGTCCCTTGGTTGTTGCCTTTGCCTTATTTGGTACTACAGCTGCTATTACAGACGAACAAATAAGAGCTTTAAGTTTATCCAAAGTAATTATACTATACGCAGGTGTTGGCGCTTTATTTATTGCAGCAGCTGCTTTGTTTTTCTTTTCCAAAAAAGTACCGGATGGTATTTCCACTGAAAAAACTGAAAAAGCAAACAAGGCACTTTATTCATTATTGATTTTAACAGGGTTATTGATCGTCATGTTTGTGCCTGTATTTAACAGCTACAAAATAGATCCTGCAACATTATCAGATGTAGAAAAACATGATCTTGAAACGTACAGGATGAAGTGGTTGTTTGGTGCCCTGGCAATTGTTGTCGCGAGTTTATTATTATCAAACTGGAGTGCAAAAAGAAATCCTGAAGGTTGGGGAGCAATGAAATATCCTCAACTGGTGTTGGGAATGCTTGGCATTTTTGTTTACGTTGGGGTAGAAGTTACTATTGTAAGTAATTTGGGTGAGTTGTTAAGCAAACCGGCCTTTGGTGGTTATCAATCATCGGAAGTAGCTCCTTTTATATCCATGTATTGGGGAAGTTTAATGATTGGAAGATGGGCAGGTTCTATTGCTGTATTTAAAGTAAGTGAGGCAAACAGAAAGATATTATTGGTTGTTGTACCCCTTGTTGCTTTTGGAGTTATTCTGGCTATTAATGCCATATCACAATATGATGTTCGTCCTTTATATTATTATGTACTGCTTGTTTTTGTACAAATAGCTGCATTCTTTTTAAGTAAAGACAAACCGGCAAAAACTTTATTAATATTCAGTACACTTGGTCTACTCGCAATGGTTATTGGAATCTTTACAACAGGCAATGTGGCTATTTATGCATTCTTAAGTGGTGGACTTTTTTGTTCTATTATGTGGCCTGCAATTTTCAGTCTTTCCATTGCCGGTTTAGGAAAATATACAACACAGGGATCTGCATTTTTAATTATGATGATCTTAGGTGGAGGTATTATTCCCCCTATACAGGGAAAACTTGCTGATTATCTGCAAACTCAATCAGATGTAGATGGTTATGGAATACATAATTCATATTGGATTGCTGTATTTTGTTTTGCCTACCTTGCCTTCTTTGCATTTGCAGTAAAAGGAATTTTAAAACGACAAGGCATTAATTACGATACAGATGTGGAAGACATGGATCCATTAATTGCTTCTCCTGAAGCAGGATTTGAAGATCCGGATGTTGTTCAAAAAAGACAATAATAATGAAAAGTAAACGCATGGATCTATCTAACGAAATTGCTATAGGAATTGACATTGGTGGTACCAACACAAAATATGGATTAGTAAATCACCGGGGAGAAATTACTGTTAAAGGTGATATGCCTACAGATATACATACCGATATTGAATCTTTTATTGATGCTTTATATGATACATTAGAACCACTTATAGAAGAAGCAGGACCGGGTAATGTAAAAGGTATTGGCATAGGTGCTCCAAATGGAAATTACTATAAAGGCACTATTGAATATGCACCCAACCTTCATTGGAAAGGAGTAATACCGGTTACTGAAATGGTCACTAAAAAGTTTGGATTACCATCTTCACTAACGAATGATGCCAATGCTGCTGCAGTAGGTGAAATGATGTATGGTGCTGCAAGAGGAATGCGTGGGACTAACAGTTGTTACACGCCATGCACATTTTATGGCACTTGCCAAGGGATTTATATTATGGTTCCAGTCAATCAATCCCCATTTCCAGGAATCATATGCCGGTAAAAGATGTGCTTTATCCCAGCCAATCCAACCCTGGTATTGGGCATTATGAATAGTAAATACTGTTGGTATAGAAGCAAGATGATTAAATGCGTAACAGTATTTAATCATAAACGGTATCAACCCTGTATGATGATCATGACAATGTATGATCTGCGGCATATGTTGCCACTTAGCCAGCCAATCGCAAACTGCAATTTGAAAAGCAAGAAACCGTTCTGTATCATCATCATATCCATATATTTTTTCACGGTCCAATAAACCGTTTATATCTACCAGGTAAAGATCAAATCCAAGCTTATTAGTTTTTTCCTTAATAACAGCATAATTAAATGCATGATCTCCCAGATGCTGCCCTCCTTCATGTACCAGTTCCCAGTCATTCTGGTAAAGAAATTTTGTGCGGTACATGGGCATCAATACTTTAACCACATGCCCCATCTCTGCCTGGTATTTTGGTAATGCCCCAACTACATCGCCCAACCCGCCTGCTTTTGCCACCGGATAACATTCTGCCGAAACATGTATAATCTCCATACGCTAATCTTATAACCATCATCAAATTAGGAAGGTTTTTGAATTCAGCCAACTAAGAATCTCAATCAACGAAAAACTATAATTTTCATCCAGTCTTAAAAGATGTTGCTGTCATTGCTGAATTCTCTTTATTTTGGGCAACGGTTCTAAATAAACCTAACCAACATATGGCAACTTCTACAGGTATGCACAGAACAGGTTCTACTGTAAAATCAACCGGAATACCTACAAATTACGGAGCATTAGGTACACTTGTCACCGTATTTTTTTTCTGGGGTTTTATTGCAGCGGGCAACTCAGTATTCATTCCATTTTGTAAAAATTATTTTCAGTTAGATCAGTTTCAAAGTCAGTTAATTGATTTTGCATTTTATCTGGCTTACTTTATTGGAGCACTCGGTTTGTTTGCATATGGTGCTTTTGGTGGTAAAGACCTGGTAGCTAAATGGGGTTATAAAAGAAGTATTGTATATGGTTTATTGTTTTCTGCAATTGGTGCAGTTGCCATGATCATTGCTGTTAATGCCAATACATTTTCCGGAATGTTATTTGGGCTTTTTATTGTGGCATTAGGTTTTTCATTACAGCAAACAGCAGCACAACCTTTTGCAATAACACTTGGTGATCCAGCTACTGGTACAAGCAGGGTAAATTTAGGTGGTGGTATTAATTCATTTGGTACGGCTATTGGTCCCTTGGTTGTTGCCTTTGCCTTATTTGGTACTACAGCTGCTATTACAGACGAACAAATAAGAGCTTTAAGTTTATCCAAAGTAATTATACTATACGCAGGTGTTGGCGCTTTATTTATTGCAGCAGCTGCTTTGTTTTTCTTTTCCAAAAAAGTACCGGATGGTATTTCCACTGAAAAAACTGAAAAAGCAAACAAGGCACTTTATTCATTATTGATTTTAACAGGGTTATTGATCGTCATGTTTGTGCCTGTATTTAACAGCTACAAAATAGATCCTGCAACATTATCAGATGTAGAAAAACATGATCTTGAAACGTACAGGATGAAGTGGTTGTTTGGTGCCCTGGCAATTGTTGTCGCGAGTTTATTATTATCAAACTGGAGTGCAAAAAGAAATCCTGAAGGTTGGGGAGCAATGAAATATCCTCAACTGGTGTTGGGAATGCTTGGCATTTTTGTTTACGTTGGGGTAGAAGTTACTATTGTAAGTAATTTGGGTGAGTTGTTAAGCAAACCGGCCTTTGGTGGTTATCAATCATCGGAAGTAGCTCCTTTTATATCCATGTATTGGGGAAGTTTAATGATTGGAAGATGGGCAGGTTCTATTGCTGTATTTAAAGTAAGTGAGGCAAACAGAAAGATATTATTGGTTGTTGTACCCCTTGTTGCTTTTGGAGTTATTCTGGCTATTAATGCCATATCACAATATGATGTTCGTCCTTTATATTATTATGTACTGCTTGTTTTTGTACAAATAGCTGCATTCTTTTTAAGTAAAGACAAACCGGCAAAAACTTTATTAATATTCAGTACACTTGGTCTACTCGCAATGGTTATTGGAATCTTTACAACAGGCAATGTGGCTATTTATGCATTCTTAAGTGGTGGACTTTTTTGTTCTATTATGTGGCCTGCAATTTTCAGTCTTTCCATTGCCGGTTTAGGAAAATATACAACACAGGGATCTGCATTTTTAATTATGATGATCTTAGGTGGAGGTATTATTCCCCCTATACAGGGAAAACTTGCTGATTATCTGCAAACTCAATCAGATGTAGATGGTTATGGAATACATAATTCATATTGGATTGCTGTATTTTGTTTTGCCTACCTTGCCTTCTTTGCATTTGCAGTAAAAGGAATTTTAAAACGACAAGGCATTAATTACGATACAGATGTGGAAGACATGGATCCATTAATTGCTTCTCCTGAAGCAGGATTTGAAGATCCGGATGTTGTTCAAAAAAGACAATAATAATGAAAAGTAAACGCATGGATCTATCTAACGAAATTGCTATAGGAATTGACATTGGTGGTACCAACACAAAATATGGATTAGTAAATCACCGGGGAGAAATTACTGTTAAAGGTGATATGCCTACAGATATACATACCGATATTGAATCTTTTATTGATGCTTTATATGATACATTAGAACCACTTATAGAAGAAGCAGGACCGGGTAATGTAAAAGGTATTGGCATAGGTGCTCCAAATGGAAATTACTATAAAGGCACTATTGAATATGCACCCAACCTTCATTGGAAAGGAGTAATACCGGTTACTGAAATGGTCACTAAAAAGTTTGGATTACCATCTTCACTAACGAATGATGCCAATGCTGCTGCAGTAGGTGAAATGATGTATGGTGCTGCAAGAGGAATGCGTGATTTCATAATGATTACTTTAGGCACCGGCGTTGGAAGCGGCATAGTTGCTAATGGACAATTAATATTAGGTCATGATGGTTTTGCCGGTGAATTGGGGCATACAACTATAATTCCAGGTGGGAGAAAACACTGGGGTACAGATTTACTGGGTTCACTTGAAGCTTATTGTTCTGCCACCGGTATTGCCATTACAGCATTAGAGTTGCTTGAAAAAACGGATGAAGAAAGTTTGCTGAAAAATTATGCTCCTGAAGAGATGGATGCAAAAAGAGTACATGATTGCGCCATACAGGGCGATGCCATTGCAATAGAAGCATACAGATATACCGGAGAAATTTTAGGTGAGGCCTTAGCCAACTTTATCATGTTTTCATCACCGGAAGCTATAATTCTTTTTGGAGGTGTTATAAAAGCCGGTGATCTGTTGATGAAACCTACTAAAGAACACATGGAAAAAAATCTCTTACCTATTTTTCAAAATAAAGTAAAGCTCATATTTAGCGAACTTAAAGAGGCTGATGCAGCAATTCTGGGAGCCAGTGCATTAGTTTGGGAAATGAGGAGCGAATAGATTAAACTTTTCTGCGGTGACAAGTTATCTCAAACAAATCTATTCTCCTGTCTGTAAGATTTTTTACACTTCCAAAACTATGTAAGTCATCCAACAGCGTCAAGTCAACATCCACAACTAATATCATTTCCGTATTTGGAGTTGCTTCACCTTTTATCCCGTTACTTGGAAAAGCAAAATCACAAGGTGTAAAAACAGCAGATTGTGCATATTGAATATCCATATTTTTAACTCTCGGTAAATTACCTACACTACCGGCAATAGCAACAAAGCATTCATTTTCAATAGCACGTGCCTGTGCACAATACCTAACCCTTGAATAAGCTGTTTGTGTATCGGTTAAAAAAGGAACAAAAAGAATTTGAACACCATCATCTGCCAGTACTCTTGATAATTCTGGAAACTCAACATCATAACAAATAAGAACACCTACTTTACCACAATCAGAATCAAATGCCTGCAATTCCCAACCTCCCTTTAATCCCCAGGCCTTAGCTTCATCCGGAGTTACGTGTAATTTTTCATACCTGTCAGTCTTTCCATTTCTATGACAGAGATAACCAACATTAAATAATGAACCGTCTATGCATTCAGGCATGCTGCCTGTGATGATGTTGATATTATATTTTACCGATAGTTCAGAAAAAAAATCTGTAAGGTCCTTAGTATAGCTACTCAATTTTAAAATAGCTTCCAATTCGCTTAGTTCATTCTCATCTGCCATTAATGGAGCATGAAAAAGTTCCGGGAACAATGCAAAGTCTGATTTATAGGCAGCCAGTGCATCTATAAAATATTCTACCTGTTGTTTCAAATCTTCAAAAGAAGAAAATATGCGCATTTGCCACTGCACCAGTCCTAACCGCACATACTGTTTTTTAGCCCCTATCATCTTCCGGCTTTCCTGGTAATAAATATTATCCCATTGCATTAATACTGCATAATCGCCTGACTCTTCATCACCGGGCATATAGTTTTTTAAAACCTTTTTTACATGGAAATCATTTGCAATTTGAAAAGTCAGGGTTGAATCAATAATTTCTCTACCCTTGACTTTTTGAATATACTCCTTAGGGGTCATCTGGTCCATATATTCATGATAACCAGGTATACGGCCCCCAAATACAATTGCTTTAAGATTTAAATTTTCGCACAATTCTTTTCTTGCATCATAAAGCCTCCTTCCAAGTCTTTTACCTCTGTAATCAGATCTTATAAAAACTTCAATTCCATACAATGTATCACCCTTGGATTTATGTGTGCTGAATGTGTAATTACCGGTTATTTCTTTAAAAGAATGTGTATCACCAAAAATATTATAATCAACAACAATAGATAGTGCACATCCCACTACAATGTCATTTACTGTAATAGCAATTTGCCCTTCAGGAAATAACACCAACAAGTTTTCAATCTGGTGTTCACGCCAATAAGAGTTCCAATCACCATAAGCTTCCAGCATAGCTTCTTTCAATTGCTGGTAATCACTTAGTGTTAAATTCCTAATGTTTATTATATCCGTCATAACTATAAAAACAAAAAAATTGTACCTGCAATTTCCTGGTTGTTTTAATATATTTAATTTCTCTTTTGTATCATAAAAACAGCAGGCACTGCTCTTTGTCCTTCTTTATCGGATGGCGTTATTGTTTCCTTTCCGTTGATTAATAAACAACTGCTTCCACCTCCATCAAGATTAATAGCCTCTAAACAACCTAAATCTTTTAATATTTGTGCTATTTGAGGCAGAGAAGCACCATCTGCAACTCCTGGCGTTCTGCCCTGAACTGCCAGTATAATTAATTTACCATCTGCAGTATACCCCATTGCAGTTCGCGGATGTTTGTCATGTATGGCTTTACCAGCAAACTTTAGTTCTTCATTATTGGTGATGTTAACTAAACCATTTTGTATTAATACAGGACCCCCTCCAACAGCAGTTTGCATTTTCCACTTCTTCAACATTCTTCTTGTTCCCGAATTATGCCCTATTACAAGCCTAGTGTTCTTTAAATAAAATTTTACAGGATGATGAAGAACAGAATCTTTTATAGCATTTAATGGTAATTGTATAGCATAAGGCTGTCTTTTTGCAGAATCCGTTAATGTCCACGCGATGTCTGCTTTTCTTTTTTTATTGATTCCAAATGCACTTGCAAATGGATGCCTGTAAGTTAAAGTGTCCTTGTTTCTGCCGGGTATAGAGTGAATATTGTAACTGAGTAGATTACCATCAATAATTACAAGATTTAAGTTTTGATTTGTTTGAAAAGAAAAAAAAGTGGTATTCACTACTACTATAGGATTTTTATTTTTTTTAAAAAATTGAGTAGGAGTTAATCTTCTTTTTAAAGTAGTATCAGTTGAATAAATTAACTCACGATCCTTTAAAGGAGCAAAAATATAGAAAGCTATATTAGGTTGACCATCTAATGAATCAATTGACCTAAATACATGAACTGAAGACGGTAAAGGCTGATAAAGAGAATCCACATTAAGCCAGTTAAGTTGTGCGTAAGTCGATTTTCCAATTAATAATAATAAATAAAATAAAACCGAAAATTTGAAATTCATTAAAAAAAGGAAATTTTATCTGAAGTCTGTAGAATTTATTTTACATGGATCTAAAAGAAAATACTAATTAATTTCCGGGTTAGGCTTTTCATTTTGCCATGCTGCTTTTCCATAACCTGGAATAACATGTCTTTCGCTATGATATGAAGATCTTACAAGTGGCCCGCTCTCCACATAATCTAATCCAAGGTTATATCCTATGTCTCTATATTCAGCAAATTCATCAGGATGCACAAAGCGCTGCACCGGTAAATGTCTTTTTGTTGGTTGCAGGTATTGACCAATGGTAACCACATCACAACCTGCATTTTTTAAATCTTCAAGGGTTTGTTTTACTTCCTCTTTTTTTTCCCCCAAACCCAGCATAATACCACTTTTTGTGCGCATGCCTCCTTCCTTTAAATATTTAATAACCTCCATGCTTCTCCAATATTTTGCCTGTATTCTTACCTGCCTTGTTAATCTTTCAACAGTTTCTATATTATGAGATACCACTTCGGGTGCTGCGTCTATGATGCGCTGTATGTTTTCCTTTTGTCCTTTAAAATCAGGAATCAATGTTTCTAACGTGGTTTCAGGGTTTAGTATTTTAACCGATTTGATAGTATTAAACCAAATAACAGACCCTCCATCTTTTATTTCATCACGGTCAACTGAAGTAATAACTGCATGCTTCACTTTCATTAAATGAATTGCTTCTGCTACCCTTTGTGGTTCATCCCAATCCAATGGTTCTGGTCTTCCTGTAGCAACTGCACAAAATCCGCAACTGCGTGTGCATACATTTCCCAAAATCATAAATGTAGCAGTACCGGCACCCCAACATTCACCCATGTTAGGACAATTACCACTTTCACATATTGTATGTAGTTTGTGCGTATCAACAAGATTACGCACGTATTTATAGCTTTCCCCAATTGGCAGTTTCACTCTCAACCAATCAGGTTTTGTTCTTTTAGTTTGCTCCTTTGCTACCACCGGAAGTTCAATCATAGTATACATTTAAAATGCCCCAAAACACATACTGAGCATTTAAAACTTTACAGAAACTGATAATTTAATACATCATTCTGCTATTAAAAGATGTAAAGATACCACCTATTTTCGGCGACCAAAAAGGAAAGCAAGATGTGCCTGGTAGAAAAGACGCTCAGGTTCGTTGTATACCATTAATGGTATTTTTTGTGCATAGCCTTCAACACTAAAACCTATTTGCACAGCACTGATCATTTCATTATACCTGCCAAAGTCAAAGCGTAATGCCCCTTTAACAAATGCACCCGGTCTTATTTTTAATTCGTTCCATCCCTTGCCAAAACTACTGCTACCATTTATTCTGCCTGTTAAAAAAGCAACACTATCTACAGATTCATATTTTATATCCCGGGCAGAGGAAGTTCCGTCGTTAACATTTAAATAATATGGACGTAATAAACCCATTGATAAACCACCCTGGTATATACCCATTACTGCAATTCCATTTTTGTTTCCTTTTTGTCCTAAAATATATTGTTGTCCAAAACCCAGCTTGGCCTGGTAGAAATTATTAATCTTGCCATAGATGTAAGAAGAGCTGAAGAAACCATCTGTTTGCGTGGCTTTTTCTTCTTTACGATGTTTTATTTCTGTGATCTCTATTAAATAAAGATTAGTAAACCTGGGAGTTTGTGTTCTTCCATGCTCATAAAAAAATCCATATCCATCGGTACGAATTTGTACCCCAAAGGAGTTTTGCCTGGTATAAGCAAGCACTCCTTCTTCTTCCTGTTTTATCACTGCATTAACACGATTTCTTCGTTCCAATCGCCTTTCTTCCTTCTTGCTAAGGGTTGATGTTGTGTCTTGAGTAAAAGAAATGGTTCCAATAAATAAGAAACTAAAGAGCAGAATATGTTTTTTCACAGTATTAATCTATGTTGTTAGCGTAAATTTAAACAAAAAACGAAAATGACCTCAATTGTAGTATATGATGGTGAATTAAGAACAACCTGTACACACCTTCGATCTTCCTCATCTTTTGAAACCGATGCACCCGTTGATAATAATGGTAAAGGTGAGAGATTTTCTCCAACTGATCTTACAGCTACATCTTTGGCCACCTGTATGTTGACTGTTATGGGTATAAAAGCAAGAAGTTTTGGTTATGATCTTTCCGGAATGAAGGTAGAAGTTGAAAAGATCATGAAGGGCGATCCAAGACGGATTGGAGGCATTAATCTCAGTTTTCACATTCCTGAAGAACTTCAAGATGTAGATGATAAACAAAAGCAAATTTTAATCAATACAGGTAAAACCTGCCCCGTTCAAAATAGTATTCATCCTGATATAAAGGTGCAAATTAACTGGGGCAGCTGGAGTTGAAAAGGGTAGTTTTACCTAGTAGTCTTTCATGTGTTATTTATTGCAAAAACTGGTACTAACAATTATTTTTGTATCCAAATCTTAACCCTATGAGTTTTAAAAAAATAATTATTAGTGGTCTTGTAATCATCATGTTTTTTTCCTGCCGTTCATTAACTCCTTCACAAGCAGCAAGTGGTAGTTTTAAAAAGTGCAGGGCAGTTAGATAATCAACATTTTAAAATAAAATTTCCAACAGCACAGGTAAGACAACGCTTGTTGCTGCAATATTCATTTTTCAGTTCCAGTAATGCCTGTGAATCAAAAGCAGTGGTACTGCTAACGCCAATTTGTTTAAATCCTGTTGTTATGTTATTTTTTTCGCCATTTATATTTTCAAGCCATTTAATAGCTTTCTCCTTGTGGATTTCATCATTATGGTACACACCATAAGCAAAAACCACTGGAATAATTGTATTAATAATGATTACGTCTATAAAATCTGATCCTGTTTTTTTAGGCGAAAAAGAGGATTCCTCATCAAACCTGTAATGATAATGCCAGTAATCATTTGCAGTAACTGAAAGCCAGGTTTTGATTTCATCTACATCAGTTGCTTTTAAAATTTTGTCCAGCATATGCGATGAGTTTTGGATGATCATGGACAACTGGGCTAATCTTACAGAAGGAAAACCCGCCGGCCGCATACGTAAAAAATTTATGGGAATATGCACCTGTTGCAGGTTATATTTCTTTTTAAGAAAATTATATTCCCGCCATAAAAGTTTGGGATAAGGTTCTTGAAGTTTTTCGTTTAATAAACCTGCCTGCCCTAATAATAAACCTTCCAGTTGGTGTATTTGTTGCTTGTGTTTTGCAAGTACATTAATAGGTATTGACTTAGCAACTTCTTCAAAAGCATCTGCATTTAATTTTCCTCCAAAACTTCTTGCCAGCATCCACCAGAAAGTTTCCTCCCAATGGTGGTTATTTTGATGTAATAGTTCAAATACTTTTTGGGCTTTACGTAATAAACGTTCAGCAAGCAAACGTTCTTTCCATGAAGCCCATGTTATATCTTTTAATTGTCCTATAATATTACTACAGGGAATAAAACTGCTGTTGTTCATTAACTGCTCATACTTATTCAGCATTAGTTGAGAAATTCTGTGTTGAAGTTCTAAAACAGGCAACTCACTTTGCTGATCATGTTCCAAAACAACATGTAGTATAACATTATTGTAATTTTTGTCTTTATGATGCCCATGTTTATTCCAATCAGAAGTTTTTAAATGAAGTTCAACAGATCCGGCTAATATGGTATTACCTATTCTTATCCTTGCATGTAAAAAATCCGGACCCTGGTTTGCATTTAAAGTTCCCGGAAAAATAATATCTATTGCGTCCCCTGATATAGTGGATAACGATTCTCTGTTGAAATACTGGTATTGCCATATGAATTGCAGCAATTTTTCAGTCATTCCACAATATAAACAGTAGGAGCGAATACCTAATATGAAACTTTCTTTATATTGCTCTTAAAGCCTGTATCACCCTGCTTACAGGCAATCCCATAACATTATAAAAGTCACCGTTGATGCTTTTTATACCTACCACTCCTATCCATTCCTGTATAGCATAGGCACCGGCTTTATCAAAGGGCTTGTATTGGTGAACATAAAATTTTATTTGCTCATTAGTAAGAGGGTAAAATTCAACACCTGTTACATCATTAAACAAAATTTCTTTTCCAGGAGCAAGAATGGAAACACCCGTTATTACTTTATGATGGTTGCCGCTCAACTTTTGTAATATATATTCAGCTTCCTTTTCATCCTTAGGCTTACCAATAATTTCTCCTTCCAAAACAACTATGGTATCAGCCGCTATGATGGTTTTAGCTCTTCCAATTTTATTTGCCACAGCTAATGCTTTTTCATGAGCAATATGCATTGCAGTCCCATCCGGTTCTAATCCGGCAGGAAAACTTTCATCAGTAGGTTCAACAACAATTTCAAAATCAACCTCAGCCCACTCCAGCAATTGCTTGCGCCTGGGTGATTGAGATGCTAAAATATATTTTGCCATACTTAAAAATAGATCCTGAAAAAAATCATTGAAATAATACCCGTAAGCATAATGGTCTTTGTTAAGCGGCTCAATTTTGCAAACTCAACAGAAGAACGTGCATTTTTATGTTTTACAAATAAATAAAACAATGGAAGCACAACAAAAAAAAGACTATATAAAACCGCCAGCCACCATCCAAACTGAAGAATATATAGTTGTAAAACTATCAGAGAGCCGGTTAATACCACTATCCAAATGGTTATATAAATTTTTGTTGCAAATAGTCCGGCTACAATGGGTAATGTTGTACAACCATATTTTAAATCGCCATCCATATCCTCAACGTCTTTAATTGCTTCCCTTATAAGGGATATTACAAAAGCAAAACCTGCATACAAAAAACTAACCCTGAAAAATTTAATAGTTAGTGGATCTGGATTTCCAAACGCTGATACAAATGGAACCTTTGCAAAAAACAATATTAAAACTGTCCACGCCGTTAGAAGTGAAATGACAATATTACCAATCAAAAATTGTCTTTTAAATGAAGTTGAATACAGCCATAATAAAATAACACAGATGATATTGGCTATGATTAAATACCATTTCTGAAAAGATACAGCAATGGCTGTAGCAAGTATTCCGGTAATACTAAATAATAAATGCAATAAAATAGCAGAGCGCCTGTTGATAGTATGGGTTAATACATTTTCATTTGGCTTGTTAATCTGGTCTATATTGATATCAAAATAATCATTGATGATATAACCACCTGCAGCTATTAAAACAGATGCTACTATCAACCATGTTAATGAAAAATAATCAGGGCTAAAATTATAAAGTGGCAAATAAACAAAAAAATAAAAAAGCAACTGGGTGCCTGCTATAAAAACAAGATTAGGCCATCGAACCAGTTTTAAAAATGCAGAAAACCATTTCATGTATCCGGCTGCTATTTAGATGTAATATCAACTGAAAACTTCCAGTGATCGTTTAATTTCAAAACTTTTTCAATAACATCTCTTACACATCCATACCCCCCGTTGATAGTGGAAATATACATACTTGATTGTTTAACCTCCGGAACTGCATCTGCGGGACAGCAATGCATATTGCTCATGAAAAAGCATTAGCTGTGGCAAATAAAATTGGAAGAGCTAAAACCATCATAGCGGCTGATACCATAGTTGTTTTGGAAGGAGAAA
>MWWA01000118.1_pt1 | contig 24331 bp, 24 predicted proteins | sample 1047341 | NCBI WGS metagenome assembly MWWA01 (sample SAMN06349978, study PRJNA376086) | soil metagenome | isolation source: MS5-1 sample Antarctic (ecotone) soil | place: Antarctica | collected 2015-01-13
CCTGATATCCTGCTGCCTTCCGGTTAGCGATCAATCTTCCTCTATTCTCTTTATTAAAAGTAACAATTGAATAAATGGTAAGAGAAATTGCCAAAATGATAGAGATGATATTGATCACCTTTATGGTATTGGTATACCTGGATAATGTGACAGCCCTTTCTCCCAATAAAGATTTTTCTTCATTCTGGCTTACCCTCACTGCTTTTTCCAGGTTTTCCATATTTACCATTACCCTGGAAATGGAAGCTCTTAATGAATCGTTGTTAGAACCTGACATGCCGGGGGTGATTGAGAAACTGTTATCCATTTTTATAAAACCTTCAGCCATTAACGCAGCGATCTTGTCAAGATCTTCTAGTTGGCGGGGATTATCATATGTCAATTGTTTTACATTGCCAAGGGCCGAATCAGCCAGATGTTTGTTCCGCTCATACCCTTGCAGAAGCGCAGTATTGCCGGTAAGAATATAGCCACGAAAATCTGATTCGCTCCTGTTTACTGAAGCCATAATGTAATCGAGATTATATATCACCTCGTTTGTGTGCGTAACCAGATTGGCTTGTGTGATCAGCTTTTGAGCTGAAGAGAAGGTTAGGATATACGATAACAATAGCAAAAGAAAAGCCGCGAGGTAGCCAATCCTTATTCTATCAGCAATAGAGTTAACAGGAAATTTGGCCATCGTTAGTTTCTTTTACTAAAATGAAAAGCATAGCACACAATATAAAACCACACCTATTAGAAACCATACCTGGTTAATTACAACTCAGGATTTTTTATGGTAAAATTAAAATTGAGGAATTCCTTATAAAGCCGCTATTTTTTGAACTTGTTTATCAGCCAGAAAATAAGAGCTACAATTATAATTACTACAACTACGCCTACCCACATACCAGCTTTGAAAATTCCACCAATAGCCTCACAGCTATTTAGTATAGCTGATAGTAAGAAAAGTATAGATAAGAGTTTTGCATTGTTGATTTTTTTCATGGTAAGTGTTTATTTATTGCTTAGGTTTTTGAATACGTTTTTTTAAGTATGGTTCTCTTTTGCTTCATCTAAAGAATGCGTGGTGAAAAGTGTTTTTTCATCTTTTGCGATTATTGATAATTGATGATAAAATTTCCTGATGGTTTCTAATTCTTTCTCTGTTAATTCTTCTATACTGATCAATCTGTTACTCGTTTTCGAATTTGAGGCAATCAGCTCATTTAATTTTAATTGTAAAGCAATGGTATCTTTATTTTGGGAATGTTGGATTACAAATACCATTAAAAAGGTGATAATCGTAGTTCCGGTATTGATAACTAATTGCCACGTGTCAGAAAAGTGAAATAGGGGACCGGTAATGGCCCAAATGATGATGATAAGTGTTGCAATAATAAATGCTGCCGGCGCGCCGGTGGCCTTTGTAACTATAGCTGCAAATCTGTTGAAAAAACCGGAGATGCCCTTTTTATTTTTTATCATGGCTTAATATAATAAATAAGGAAACTTATAATATGCTCCATTACTATGCAAGTAAGGTAAGACTATTAACAATTATCAGAATGGGAACAACTATTTTAATTCCCCCTCGTAAAACAAAGTGTATTCCAAATCCGCGACGATGATTATTTATTATTGAATTTTTACTTTATTGAATTTAATAATCAGTCCGAAAATAAGTGGGAAAATTTTTACTCATCATAAAGGATAACTCCGTTGGGGTATTAAAATTTATGTTTCGTGTAATCCCTTGTTACAAGCGCATTTCAGCACGTTAAGCTTGGGCGGAGAATAATTGGCAGCATATTGTATATATGATACACTTGACCACAAAAGAAATTTCTAACAATTTAAAAATTAAAACAATGGGCTCAGGAAAAGTATTAGCAAGCGTAATGGCAGGTGCGGCCGCAGGCGCCATATTGGGGATTTTATTTGCCCCTGAAAAAGGAACTGAAACAAGAAGAAGGATAGCTGAAAAAGGATCTGACCTCGCTGATTCGGTTAAAGAGAAATATGGAGAGTATTCTGATGTTATTTCAGAAAAGTATGACAAAGCACGTCAAAAAGTTTCCAGTCTTGTATCTGAAGGAAAAGACACCGGGAATGACCTCGTAAATGAAGCCAAAGAAAAAGCGAACGCAATGCGTGGGGATGTGAGAAACACTTTGAACACTTAAGAACGCATTCTTACTGAAAAGTTTTAACAAACACCCGATGACAAACAAATAAATGATGGAAGACCAACCAACAGGAGTAGAATTACTGATTGACAGAGTGAAAGAGTATGCTGAAACCCGGATTTCACTAATTAAGCTTATCGCTATAGATAAGGCATCCGGATTTGCATCAAATGTCATTAGCATGATTATTTTATTGATGATATTTTTCACATTTATATTTTGCATTTCTATTAGCCTTGCGCTGTGGATAGGCAGTATGCTGGATTCGTATATTTATGGATTTCTCTTGGTTGCTGCCTTCTATCTTGTCATCGGGTTTATTGTTTTTAGTCTTAGAAATTTTCTGAAAACACCAGTATCTAACAAATTGATAAGCCAAATGATAGATCAATAGAGATAATTATGGACACCGAAGATATAGCTGAAGAAAAATTGGAAAAAATCGCCAATACAACAGATCTCAGAACCGCAATCGATAGATTAAAAGCAAAAACAGCTTTGCAGGAAAGCCTGATGAAAGATCAGTTTCATGAGATACTTGTGAGCTTAAAACCGACTAATATTCTCAAGGCAACCATTCACGAAATACAGGAGACACCTAAACTAAAAGGCAATCTTTTTAAGATAGCACTCGGTCTGGGTGCAGGTTATTTTTCCAGAAAAATGGTAGTAGGAAAATCTGCAGGAATAGTTGTGAGAGCATTGGGTGCAGCACTCCAGTACGGTGTAACGCAGGTGATTGCTACCAAGCCCGAGGGAAATGGAGTATCCTTTCCGCCTAAAAAGAAAAATCTTTTTAAAAGAATCCTTTCTATCTAATTAGAGTCTTCCCGATAATTCCATTTTCGTAATTCAGGAGTGGATTTTTATTTGCAGCAATGTACTCTGTTTCTTTTTGTGTGAAAATGGTTTATTTTCTATCAGGAAGACAAAGTGATTCCTCAATTAAGGCAACAACCTGTTCGTTAACTATTTTTTGAAGGAATCTTTGCCGCCACAGATCTGTAAAGGGAATACTGGGGTGTATCTGGCTAAACTATTTTTATACAAGACTTCTTCCCAGAATGGAATGGGTTTGCAAAAAACAATATGGGTTGTAGCACATTTGAACAGTTATTTTGCTGCCTCACTACGCACCTAGTGCCATCGTGGGGCTTTTTATAACTGCTCACATCTTGTACCTCAATTTGCGTAAGTATTTTAATTATCGGGTGACCTAACCAGAAATTTTAGGGCAAAAAAAAAGGGACCAAGATAGAAATCTAGTCCCGCTTTAAAATCCAATATCCTATGAAAAACCGGTACGAAGATAATAGGGAAATAACTATTATACAATATTTTTTAAGTAATTTTTTTGAATCGCGTAGTTTTACCCGGATTATTGAGTTAATGGCATAAATCATTGATCAATAGGTTGAGGCTTAATTAATTAGCGGTCTCCCTAAATCCTCAAAAAATATAGATTCAGTGATGGATCCAACGATTTTAAAGCCAGGATTTAGATTTTGCCCGCCTGCGGCCTCCTAAACCTAAGGAGCCGAGAAGACTTCGGACAATAGTATTCCCCGCTGTTCGCATCATGCTTTTCACTATCGTATTCTGTGCCACCTGTTCCATAATAGTCGGATACTCTTTTGTGTTTTTATCTTTTTGACTACGCAGGTTTTCGGATTTTTCAACTGCTTGGCTAATCTTTGCATTCAAAATTTCATAGGCACTTTCACGGTCAATCACCTAGTTATATTTTGTGATCAATTTTGATTGCGATACTAATGCCCTTAGTTCTGTCGTGGTTAATACATCCATCCGGCTCGACGGTGTCAGCATCATTGTGTGAACAAGAGGGGTGGGGATGCCTTTTTCATTTAAAATCGTAATCAATGCTTCACCGATTCCAAGTTTCGTGATCAGGTCTTCCGTCTGGTAATGCTTTGTTTCGGGGTAATTTTCAGCTGTCTGCTTAATGGTTTTCCGGTCGGCAGCAGTAAACGCTCTTAAAGCATGCTGAATTTTTAAGCCCAATTGTCCTAAGACAGGAGCAGGAATATCCATCGGGTTCTGGGTACAAAAATAAATTCCCACACCCTTGGACCTGATCAGCTTGATGATCGTTTCGATCTGCTCAAGTAATACTTTAGTGGCTTCCTGGAAAATTAAATGGGCCTCATCAATAAAGATGACCAACTTTGGCTTATCAAGATCACCTTCTTCCGGTAACGTTGCATATAATTCTGCCAGCATCTGCAGCATAAAAGTGGAAAAAAGTTTTGGCCTGTCCTGCAACCCGGTAACTCTCAAAATATTGATCATGCCACGCCCATCATCGCCCATACGCATCAGGTCTTCCACCTCAAAGCTTTTTTCTCCAAAAAAATTATCCGCTCCCTGCTGTTGCAATTCAATAACCTTTCTCAATATTGTTCCGGTGGAACCGGTTGAAATATTTCCATATGCTTGTTGCAATTCTTTTTTGCCTTGGTTACCGGCAAACTGCAACACTTTTATAAAATCTTTCAGATCGAGAAGTGGAAGCTGGTTATCATCACAATATTTAAAGATCATAGAAACTACTCCGCCCTGGGTATCATTTAAGCCAAGGATTTTGCTGAGTAATACCGGTCCAAATTCAGACACCGTGGCTCTCAACCTCACACCTTCTTCCTCACTGAGCGATAATATCTCGGCGGGGAAAGTGTCAGGTTTCCAGTCGAGATTCGTCCTGGAATATCTTTCCTTTATTTTATCATTCAAATTACCAGCAGCAGCTATCCCACTCAGATCACCTTTTATATCCATTAATAATACAGGTACACTTGCATTGCTCAGACCTTCTGCTATTAATTGAAAAGATTTAGTTTTTCCTGTGCCGGTCGCTCCGGCGAGCAGCCCATGTCTGTTCATAGTAGCCAGCGGAATTGATACCCGGGCTTCGGAAATCACCTCTCCCTGTAACATAGCGGTACCTATCGCTAACGATTCTCCTTTGAAGGAATAACCTTTTACAACTTCTTCTTTAAAAGATTCTTTATTTGACATGGTCTTAATTTTCGATTGTTACCGACTAAAAAATATAAAGGTATGTGAATGTTCACTCTATGGATGCCACTCAATATCAAATATCTCAGTCTATTTCAGGAAATTAAATATCTTTAATTGTAAAACTTAATAAGCTATATGGAGAATAAAAAGCCAAAAATTCTAATTTGTGAAGATGATCCAAATCTTGGCATGGTACTAAAAAACTACCTGGAACTAAATGATTATGATGTAGTGTTGGAAAGAGATGGAAGACTAGGCCTTGCAGCTTTTCAGCGCGAAAAATTTGATATCTGCCTGTTAGATGTAATGATGCCGAATATGGACGGCTTCACAGTTGCGGAAGAAATCCGCAACGTAGATCCGGATATGCCCTTATTTTTTCTGAGTGCAAAGACGATGAAAGACGATATAATTAAAGGTTATAAGCTTGGAGCTGATGATTACATCACAAAACCTTTTGACAGTGATGTATTGTTACATAAAATAAAGGCGATCCTGAAGCGCAATGAAGAACTTCATAGAGAAGAAGCAAATGCAGAATACGACCTTGGCCAGTTTCATTTTAATCCCCGGTTGCGCCAGCTTTCTACAGGTAAAGAAATGCTCACTCTTTCTCCAAAGGAAAATGAACTGTTGAAAATGTTGTGTGAATATAAAAATGATCTTTTGCCACGAGAATCGGCTTTGAAAAAGATTTGGGGAAGCGATACTTATTTTAATGGCAGGAGTATGGACGTTTACATTGCAAAGCTCCGTAAATATTTAAAAGGTGATTCAAGTATTGAGATTGTAAATATTCATGGCAATGGATTCAGACTTGTAGTACAGGAAGAGGAAGAAAGCAACTAATTGCTACCTAAAAATTTTAATAAAACAGCCGCTACTATGCCGGCTGTTTCTGTTCTCAGTCGTGTGGTTCCGAGGCTTACCGGTTGATAGCCGAGGTTAATCGCTTCAGAAATTTCCTGGCCGGTAAAGTCCCCTTCCGGCCCAATCAATATTGTACTGTTACCCTTAAATTTGATCAGGTTTGTTTTTTCAGTATCAAGGCAATGAGCAATGAATTTGTTGTCATCTGTTGCTCTCCTTATAAATTCTTCAAATCTTATCTGACCAGCCAGGTGAGTTTTCCATACCTGGCGGCTTTGAATCATAGAACTGATAATTATTTTTTCCATTCTCTCTTTTTTAAGGAGTGTTCTTTCAGTTCTTTCTGAAAATAACGGAATAACAGCACCAACACCTATTTCAACAGCTTTGGCAAGAAACCATTCAAAGCGTTGAGGATTTTTAACCGGGCAAATTGCGATCGTAGTTTCTGGTAAGGAACGTGAGAATTTTTCATGTTGATAAATGAACGCAATGGTTTTCTTCTTATCCGGTACTTTAATAGTTGCAGTTGCAAGGGAACCCAGGCCATCGGTTAGATGAATTTGTTCATTTGGATTCATCTTGAGCACCTGCGAAAGGTGGCGGGAGTTTTCTTCTGATAAGATTAGTTCTCCATCTTCAGAAAGGGAAGGCTGATAGAAAAACGGTAATTGCATACTAATTAAAATGGTGCATCGTCATCAAACTCTCCTTCGTTCATTTTACTACCTTTCTGTATATACAGCTTAGCACCATCATTATCCAGATCTTTCACCGGTTTCCAGTTGCCTCCCTGCGGCCCACTCAAATCAAAATCATCACCATCTTTTTCTACGAATTTTTGAATATGCAATAGTGCTTTTAAGGTGATAGTATCAAGTTGTCCATTCCGGTGTTTGGCAAGCCGTACATGCGTTTCACCTTTATTGCTTTCACCCATCTCATTGGTTGTTACATCATAATATTCCGGCCGGTAAAGAAACATCACAAGATCCGCGTCTTGCTCAATAGCCCCGGACTCTCTTAAGTCACTTAGCTGCGGCATTTTATTTCCTTCTTTACGTTTTTCCACTTCACGGCTGAGCTGGCTAAGTGCAAGGATAGGAATGTTCAATTCTTTTGCCAGGCTTTTGAGATCTCTTGAAATCCGGCTGATTTCCTGTTCGCGGTTGCTGTTACGGTTTTCGCCCGCACCACTCATGAGCTGGAGGTAGTCTATGATGATCAATCCAACATTGTGTTTGTTTTTTAAACGGCGGCATTTGGCACGAAGTTCAAAAATGTTTAACGCCGCGGAGTCATCAATATGAATAGGTGCCGAAGCAAGCCTCTCAATTCCTTTTTTATAAAGTTGCTTCATTTCATGATCCTCAAGCCGGCCGCGTGCAATTTTTTCTAACCAGATCTCGCTTTCGGCGCTCAGTATTCTTTGTACTAACTGGCCGGCACTCATTTCCAAGGAGAAAAATCCAACTACCGTAGGCTTTGTCGGGTGTAAAGCGGCATTACGGGCAAGGTTAAGCGCAAAGGCAGTTTTACCCACCGATGGCCGGGCTGCCAGCACAATCAGGTCGGAAGGTTGCCAGCCATAAGTGATATGATCAAGTTGGCTAAAGCCTGTGGGAACACCGGTTATCTCGTCCTGCCGGGTGCGGAGTTCCTCAATTCTTTGAATAGTTTTTACAAGTACGGTGTCTATACTCGAATAATCTTTTCGCAAATGATTATTGGTGATCTCAAATAATTTACCCTCGGCATCATCCAGGAGGTCAAAAACATCTGTACTGTCTTCATAGGCATCTCCTATAATTTCCCCACTAATCCTGATCAATTCTCTCTGAATAAATTTTTGGAGAATGATCCTGGCGTGGGTTTCAATATTTGCACTGGAAACAACAGCATTGGTTAGTTTGGTTACATAATAAGGCCCACCCACCATATCCAGTTCTTCCCTGAACTTCAGCTCTTCGACTACAGTAAGCATGTCAATTGGGGAATTTTTTTGCTGAAGGCCCTGCATTGACCGGAAGATTCTTTGATTGGCTTCTACATAAAAGCATTCAGGCTTCAATATTTCGACGACTACATCAAAAGCATGCCTTTCCAGCATAACAGCTCCCAGCACGGCTTCTTCCAGGTCTTTCGCCTGTGGAGGTACTTTGCCAAACATCATTGTGCCCAATTCTCCCGGCGCACTTTTCCTTCTTAGTTTTCGATCTTTATTGAGATTGGTAAGGTCCATTTAAGATTTATGCGATTCTGAAATCAGATGAATTTTGGTAGATTTTTTTCAACAGGGCGACTAAGGTATAATAGTATTTCCTATTTAAAGAAATTGTTAAGTGATTAAAATTATACCACTCTGATGCACATTTTTATTCATTAAAAACATATAGTTACCCACAGAAAAAATTTCTTTTTACACAATTTAAAATTTTTTTCAGTCCTTTTAATTTTGTAATCCACAATTCTCTGTGAAGAAAAGAAAATCAATTTTCGGGACGATATTTCTCAAAAATTTCTTAGCGGTCTGGCCTCAGAAAAAATTAAACTTTCATGTTTTCGAAGCTTATTCAGAATCCGGAAATCATGCAATGTCCTTTAAGAACTAATTGAATTCAACAACCGAATTTTATCCCCCATGCCATTTTTTGTTTGTTAGCATTCAGGTTTCTTATTTTTGGAACCGGCACATCATTAATCTTAAAACAGATATGAAGATCAGTTATAAATGGATATTGGATTTATTACCCGGAAGCGGAGCCTTCATTCATCTGATTGATACCCCGGAAAAAATGGGAGCAATATTAACTTCGGTCGGCCTGGAGGTGGAAGGCATTCATCATTTTGAAGAAATTCCAAATAGCTTAGAAGGCCTTGTAGTAGGAGAAGTGGCGTCCTGCGAAAAACATCCCGACGCCGATAAATTAAAAGTAGCGGAAGTGAATGTTGGAAGCAGCGACCTTAAAAAAATCGTTTGCGGAGCACCAAATATTGCAAAAGGTCAAAAAGTAATCGTTGCACTCCCTGGCACCACTATTTCTCCTATTGGAGCGGAGCCGTTTACCATTAAGGATACAAAGATCAGGGGGGTAAAAAGCGCAGGAATGATCTGTGCTGAGGATGAGGTTGGGCTTGAAAATAGTCACGAGGGGATTATGATATTGCCGGACCATCTGGTGCCAGGCACAAATATCTCAGAACACTTCAAACCTTATGATGACTTTGTCTTTGATATTGGATTAACACCAAACCGCATGAGCGCCATGAGTCACGCAGGTGTGGCAAAAGATCTTTGTGCCTATTTATCCCATCATACAAAGACGGCTGTTGTTCCGGAAATAAAACTCAATACAGAAATTGGAATTACAGATGAAACATTCCCTATTTCAGTCACCGTTATAGATTCTGAGGCGTGTCATCGCTATGCCGGCATCACGATCAGTGGCATCAAAGTAGAATCTTCGCCCAAGTGGATACAAAATAAACTGAAGGCAGTAGGTGTGCGGCCGATCAACAATATAGTTGATATCACTAATTATGTTTTACAGGAGACCGGCCAACCACTGCACGCCTTTGATGCAGATAAAATAAAAGATGCTGCGATACATGTACGCTTCCTGCCAGAAGGAACTTCTTTTATCAGCCTGGATGAAAAAGAACAAAAGCTTGATAGAGCCGACCTGATGATCTGCAACGGCAGAGATGAACCTATGTGTATAGGTGGGGTATTTGGTGGAATTGATAGTGGAGTTTCAGAAAATACAACAAACATATTTTTGGAGAGTGCCTGGTTTCATCCAACTTACATCAGAAATACATCATTAAAACACAACCTGAGAACTGACGCAGCAACTCACTTTGAAAAAGGAGTTGATATCAGTAATACCCGGGAGGTATTGATTAAAGTGGCAACATTAATTAAGGAAATTGCCGGAGGAGAATTCGCATCCGGAATTGTAGATGAATATCCATCGCCTCACCAACCACAAAAACTGGAAGTTAGTTTTGCCTATATCAATAAACTAAGTGGTAAAAATTATTTACCTCAGCAGGTTATTGGAATATTACAAAGCCTCAATTTCAAAGTAATTGAACAACATAAAGAGGCATTAATACTTGAGGTACCGCTGAGCAATCCTGATATCAAATTGCCTGCCGACATTGTTGAAGAAGTGATGCGTATTGATGGCCTTGATAATATACAGATTTCAGTTTCTTCAAATATCGCTGTGGTAAAACAGGAAGATATTTTCCAGGAAGCAATTAAAGAAAAGCTTGGGAACTGGCTCACCGGGCAAGGTTTTTCAGAAATATTTACAAACTCAATTACCCGAAGCCAGTATTACAAAGAGGAAGAGATTGATGGCGCTATCCGCCTCATCAACAGTATCAATGAAGAATTAGATATCATGCGGTCAAAGATGCTCTACACCGGCTTAGAAAGCATTGCATACAATCTAAATCGTAAGATCGGGGATGTTCTCTTTTTTGAATTTGGGAAAATATATGAGCTGGCAGAAAGTGGCTTTACAGAAAAAGAAGTACTCGGGATATATGTTACAGGAAATACGATCATCTCATCCTGGAACCGTTCGGAAGAGAAATCAAGTATTTATTTTCTAAAAGGTTTGTGTGCAGGAATCTCTTCTATTTTCGGAACCGGGGCCATTGATATAACGTTAGAAGAAGGCTGCAATTTTTCAGAATATTTTACATTAAAGAATAAAGAAATCAAATTAGGCTATGGGGGAAAAGTTGCAAACCAGGTGTTGCAAAAGTTTTCAATCAAGCAACCTGTTTACTTCATTTCTCTTGCATGGACTCACCTGGTAGCCCAATCCCAGGGGCAAAACATCTCTTTTAAAGAAGTTGCGAAATATCCATATGTAAATCGTGATTTATCAATGGTAGTAGATAAAAATGTATCTTATCAGTCTATTCAGGATTCGATAAACTCGCTGGGTTTAAGAAAATTGACCGATTACCATCTCTTTGACATTTTTGAAAGTGATAAGCTGGGTGCCAGTAAAAAATCACTTGCGATAAATTTTACTTTTGAAGACAATTTAAAAACACTGACGGATGAAGAAACAGCGAAAATGATGAATAAAATAGTAGAGATCCTTTCAAAAAATATTCATGCAGAAATAAGAATGCAAGCAGATCATGAAAACGCCTGACCAACAAATAAAGGATATAAACGGGAAGCTAAAGCAGCTTATTAGCAAATACACTTCATTGCTGAAGGAAAACAAGCGTCTCTCTGACGATCTTACGGCAGCCAGGGAAATAAATACCAACAACCAGGAAATAATTAACAGACTGCAAACAGAGATAGGCATTTTAAAATCATCAGCAAATCTTTTAACGGGAGAAGAAAAGAGGAAATTTGAAAATCAGATCAACCAGTATCTTAAAACAATAGATAACTGCATGGCAATTCTAAATAAATAAAGATGTCAGAACTTATACCTCTCAATATTCTCATCGGCGACCGGACTTACAGGATTAAAGTATTGCCAAAAGATGAATCGACGGTTCGTGGAACATTAAAAATTATCAATGAAAAGATCATTGAATTCCGCACCCAATATGCCGGTAAGGATATGCAGGATTATATTTCGATGGTATTGATATGGTATGCCACCCAGCCATCCAAATCTTTGAACGCTGATAAGATTCAGGATGACCTCCGTGAGATGCTTCAAAAAATGGAAGCATCTATTGACGAGCTTCTGTAGGCCCGATTTATCATCATCATTCAGACGAGTTGCACTCAACATCTTGCAGGTGTCCTGCCTATCTCCAGCTTTTCATGGCAATAGTTTTACAGCCATTTTCTCTAACTTCGTCCCATTATTTTCCCCTAAGTTATCTTTAGCCGGGGCTGCAGAGTACAGATTATGAACAGTATTAAATCACTAAAAAATTATGGAAAGCTATCTCCCGATAATAATTGGAGTCGTTGCGTTGGTCATCGGCATAGTGTTAGGCAAATTTATTTTTGCCAAAAACACCAGAATTCAAATTGAAAACGCTGAAAAAGATTCCAAAAAGATCCTTTCAGATGCTCACCTGCAAGGGGAATCTTTAAAAAAAGAAAAATTACTTGAAGCAAAAGAAAATTTTGTACAATTAAAATCTGAGCATGATAAAGAAGTAAACCTTCGAAATCAAAAAATCACCGATGCTGAAAACAGGATCAAGCAAAAAGAACAGGCGGTGAACCAAAAAGATCAGAGTATTCAGCGACTCCTAAAAGACAATGAGTCTATTAAAGAAAATTTGAATCGCCAGATTGAAGTAGTCAATATTAAAAGAACGGAATTAGAAAAGCACCAGGAGGAACATATCCGGCGCCTGGAAAAAGTTGCCGGGCTGACAGCAGATGAAGCAAAAACACAATTGCTGGAGACCCTTAAACAGGAAGCAAATTCTCAGGCTCTCCTTATTCAACAGGAAATAGTAGATGAGGCCAGGCTAAAGGCCAATAAAGAAGCTCGGAAGATTATTATCCAGACCATACAACGTACCGCTTCTGAACAGGCTATCGAAAATGCCATCACCGTTTTTAATCTTGAAAGCGATGAAATAAAAGGTTCCATTATTGGACGCGAAGGGCGGAACATTCGCGCCATTGAAGCAGCCACAGGCGTAGATCTGATCGTTGATGATACTCCGGAAGCGATCATACTTTCTTCATTTGACCCGCTACGCCGTGAAATTGCCCGATTGTCACTTCAGAGATTGGTCACTGATGGCCGTATTCATCCTGCACGGATCGAAGAGATCGTAGAAAAAACCCGTAAACAACTTGAAGAGCAGATTATCGAAATTGGCGAACGCACCATTATCGAACTGGGTATTCATGGATTACATAAAGAATTGGTAAGAATTGTGGGTAAAATGAGGTTTCGCTCATCTTACGGGCAGAATTTGCTGATGCACAGCCGGGAGGTCGCTAACTTGTGTGGTATCATGGCTGCGGAACTAGGAATGAATCCCAAACTGGCAAAGAGAGCGGGATTGCTACACGATATAGGTAAAGTTCCTGATGAAGAGACTGAATTAAGCCATGCACTGCTGGGAATGAAACTGGCAGAAAAGTATGGAGAAAACCCGGCGGTGTGCAATGCAATAGGTGCTCACCATGATGAGATTGAAATGAAATATGTAATCTCACCGGTGGTTCAGGCCTGTGACTCTATGAGTGGCGCCAGGCCGGGTGCCCGTCGTGAAATTATGCAACAATATCTTCAGCGGATTAAAGATCTGGAGAACCTGGCCTTGGGCTATCAGGGAGTAGAAAAAGCATATGCAATCCAGGCAGGAAGAGAACTACGTGTTATCGTAGAGGCTGAAAAGGTTACAGATACAGAAAGCGATAAATTGAGTTTCGAAATTGCTCAAAAAATTCAGACGGAAATGACGTATCCCGGCCAGATCAAGGTAACCGTTATCAGGGAAAAGAGAGCGGTAAATGTTGCCCGGTGATGCCGTGCTTCCCTTTACCGAAATTATTTTATCCGGTGAACTCATTGAGAAAATAAAATTTTTCTCTTACCTTCGCACTCCTAAAAAATCAGCGCAATGAATGCAATATCATTTGTTCACGAACAATTAACCCCGGGTAAAAATATTCCTCAGTTTAAGGCAGGTGATAATATTACTGTGAACTATAAAATTATAGAAGGTAATAAGGAGCGGATCCAGAGCTTTAAAGGAGATGTCATCAAAAGACAAGGCGAGGGGGGGACGGCTACTTTTACCGTAAGAAAAATGAGTAACGGTGTTGGCGTTGAAAGGTTGTTTCCGGTTTTTTCTCCCAATATTGACAGTATTCAGCTTCATAAAGTAGGCAAGGTTCGCCGAAGCAAATTATATTTTCTCCGTGAAAGAAGTGGTAAAAGCGCCCGTATTAAGGAAAAGCGGATCAAATAATTAATTTCCCCCGGCATATTGCATTCCTCTGTTTTATTGTATATCATTGCACCTGATCAAAGCCATGTTATAGCATACTCTATACATCATCAACAATCAGATTTATGAAAAAAGCAGTAATTGTACTGTTCCTGCTGTCTGTCATTATGGCTTCATGTTCAAGAAGCATCACTCCATATGAAGCTGCTCATGGCAAAGCGAGATGCGGCCGATACGTACGCTAATAGTACCTGTGTTCGTATTACTTTTTAACTTTACCCTAAGTATTTATTAGTATCTTTGAAGACTAATTCAGAAAAATATGACACTTATTTTCATTAATCCTGGTTTGTTATTCTCTATGCCTGGGGGGTCAGAGTGGATACTTATTCTATTGGTTGTCCTCTTATTTTTTGGAGGAAAAAAAATTCCGGATCTCATGCGTGGAATCGGCAGGGGTGTTCGCGAATTTAATGATGCAAAAGAAAGCGTGAAGAACGAAATAGATGCCGGTATGAAAGAGAAAGAGACATCAGCAGTTCCGCCCCGGGAGCCTGTACGCGAGCCAGAAATAAAATAACTTCTCTAAAGATTTTAAAGCCCAGGTGGATTCGTTTCAATTCACTTGGGCATTTCTTTTAAATACCCTTCCTTGTTTGGTTTTATCAACATAGCTGATTACCATCAGAACCTCATTTCGTCGGCAACCTCGTGCCTTGAAGTTGTAAATTTTTACCTCGAAAAAATACAAAACCTCATTCACCTGAATGCATTTTCAGAAGTCTTTCATAAAGAGAGTATAGAAAGAGCAGTTTTTTTAGATAATGAAAGAGCAGCCGGAAAAAAACCAGGCAAGCTTCATGGTGTAGTCGTAGCGCTGAAGGACGTGCTTTGTTATAAAGATCATAAGGTGACGGCCGCTTCTGCCATTCTTAAAGATTTTACTTCTTTATACAGTGCGACAGTTGTTGAAAAGCTGCTGCAGGAAGATGCGATCATTATAGGCATGTGCAATTGTGATGAATTCGCCATGGGCAGTACCAATGAAAACTCAGTATACGGAAGAGTGATGAATGCACTAGATGAAAACAAGGTGCCGGGGGGGTCTTCAGGCGGATCTGCCGTAGCCGTTCAGGCTGGCATGTGTATGGTGAGCCTGGGCAGTGATACCGGAGGATCGGTAAGGCAACCTGCTGACTTTTGCGGAATTGTTGGGTTGAAACCTTCTTATGGTACTATTTCAAGACATGGCCTGATAGCATACGCTTCCTCTTTCGATCAGATAGGAATATTTTCAAAAAATGTTGCTGATGCAAGCCTGGTATTGGCTGTAATAAATGGAAAGGATGAATTTGACAGCACGGTGAGGCAGGTAGAAAGCCAGCATTATAATACCGGCTTCGGGAAGTCTTTTAAGATTGCAGGGTTCAAAAATGCTATGGATCATTCGGCGCTTGATCCTGAGATCAGGGAAAATATAAGCAGCCTTTCAGAAAAACTTAAAATTGACGGACATGTATTTGAAGAACTTCCTTTTGAGCTGATAGACTACATAGTTCCTACTTACTATATACTTACAACCGCCGAGGCATCCAGTAATCTCTCCAGGTATGATGGAGTCAGGTATGGATACCGGCCGGATGAAGACTTAGAGAACCTGACAGCTTTTTATAAAAAGACGAGGAGTAAAGGATTTGGAAAGGAAGTAAAAAGAAGGATCATGCTTGGCACTTTTGTTTTGAGCGAAGGATACTACGATGCCTATTTCACCAAAGCTCAACAGGTAAGAAGATTATTAGTGAGCCAAACAGAAAGAATATTTTCTTCGTTTGATATTATCATATTGCCCACCGCACCGGTAACAGCTTTCGAAGCAGGGGAAAGCGAGAAAGATCCAATCGCGGTGTATCTGGCGGATATCTATACCGCATATGCTAATCTCACCGGTATCCCCGCAATTTCTATCCCCTTGTTCACTCATTCTAATGGTATGCCGTTTGGTGTTCAACTGCTGAGCAAAAAATACAATGAAGCTTCCCTGTTAGACTGTGCAACCCTGATATTAGAAAATTACTCATCCAAGGAGCTATGAATTATCTTTTTAAAAATATTACCCTGGCTTTCATTGTATGCTTATTGAGTTTGATAAATCCTGCTATATCACTTTCACAAGCAATTGATACAACCATTCAATTTACAGACATAGATACGCTAAAAGATGAAAAGATAGACGAGGTAATACATGCAAGCAAGCCTCCGGAAAAGAATGACGTAAAGTATGTGAGCGAGGTAACCAAATATGGTTTTAAGGATCTTTTTCAGAATTATGTTTACAATCCGTCAATGCCATATTCCTCGCAAGTAAATCCTTCTGCAGAACAATATATGCAGGACTATCTGAAAGCACATGGGAGACATTTAAAAAATCTGAAAAAGACCTCGCTGTCTTACTTTAATTACATTGATGCAATTTTTTCTCAATACGGATTACCGAAAGAATTGAAATACCTGGCAGTAATTGAAAGTGATTTAAAATCAAACGCTTTATCAATAAAAGGTGCAAGGGGCCCCTGGCAGTTTATGCCCTATACCGCACGGGATTTCGGGCTGCAGGTCAATAATTATGTAGATGACAGGACTGATTATTACAAGAGCACAAATGCAGCGGCAAAATACTTACTAAGCTTATATAAAAGCCTAAAAGATTGGTTACTTGTAGTGGCGGCATATAACGGGGGACCGGGCCGGGTTTACACGGCCATCAGAAAAAGCAATAGCCGCAATTTCTGGAATCTGCAATATTACCTCCCTGAGGAATCGCGAAATCATGTGAAGAAATTTATCGCAACGCACTATATAATGGAAGCTGACAATACCGGAAATGATTTGAACAATGGTTCGTCTGCACCAACCACCATTACTGCTACCGAAGATTCATTGGCAATGAGTAGTATGATTTCCGGGAGGTACAAAGCTGCTATAATAGCGAAGAATATAGAGATGGAAATAAATGAATTTGACAGGTATAATCCAGGGTTTGATAATATAATCGCTACAGGGTCCTCATATAATCTTCGTTTGCCATCCGAAAAGATGCAATTATTTGAAGAGAGAAAACTGCCAATATTAAAGGAATGTGTTCAGTATCTTTTAAGTGCAGTGAAATAACATTCAATTTTTATTTTGCAATGCCAGTTGCATGGCACTCAGTTTCGCCAGGCATTCCTGGTATTCATCTTCTGCATTACTTTCAAAAGTTATTGCTGAACCTACCATCACTGAGATGTATTTTCTCAAACTGTTGTATTGAATGCTTCTGATCACCACATTAAAATCAAAATCTCCTCCTGGTTTTATATAGCCAATCGCACCGGAGAAAAGGCCTCTCCCGGAGCTTTCGTATTCTTCTATCAGTTCCATTACTCTTTTTTTAGGAGCGCCTGTCATTGAACCCATTGGAAATGTAGCCGCGATGATGTCGGGGAATGAAGCATCATTTCTTACTGTTCCCTTTATTGTGGAGATCATTTGATGAACCAGGGGAAACGAATAAATACTGAGAAACTCATCTACGTATACTGATCCTTCTTCGCATACTTTACTCAGGTCATTTCTCACCAGATCTACGATCATTATATTTTCCGAGCGCTCTTTTTTGCTCTGCGACAGTTTTTCCTTTTTTAGTCCGTCTTTAACAGGATCATAAATGTCCCTTGTTGCAGTTCCTTTCATTGGCTGCGAAAAAATTATATCACCCTCCCGTTTCAAATATCTTTCGGGACTTGCACACAAAAGAAATTTATCTGACAATTTATAAAAACCGGCAAAGGGATTAGGCGAACGTGTATTAAGTTGAATAAAAATGTCTATTGGATTGATGGATACGTCCTGAGCATAAAATTCCTGGCAGAAATTTATCTCATAACAGTCGCCTTTGTGAATATGCTCCTGAAGGATGGAAACTTTTTTTAAGTAATCATTTTTACTCAGTCTGGATTTCAATTTTATGGCAGATGAGACATCTGGCGAGGAAATTTTTCCAGAAATGATTTGGTCAAATATTTTATCCGCATTACCGGAGATAATGCCGATTTTCACCTCGTATTCATTTAGAATGATAACAATTTCCGGAACGAAAAAAAACATTTCGGGGAAATCTACTTTATCCGGATTTGCAGATGTGAGTTCTTCTAATTCATTTTTAAGATCGTAGGATAAATGCCCAAAAATCCAATCATCATGTTTTTGAATGAATGCATTTGTTAATGGAAGATTTAAATTCCCGGGCCGCGAAATTAACTGATCAATATTACCCATAGCTGCCAGACATTCGAAGCTTTTTTGGAAATCGTAATGGTGACTATCTAAAAAAGAAAAGGTGTTAAACCTGATGCCAAAGTTTAACACCTGTAATTTTATTAATGCACGATCCCTGACCGGATAAATGTAAAATTTCCTCTTCAATATAAAATTTTCAGATCAGGTCATTGAACCGGCTTAAAAATCATCATCATCTTCATCATCATCATTGAAGAGATCGAGATCCTTGAAGTCATCATCAATTTCAAAATCATCATCACCCTTACTTTTCTTCCCCCCGACTTTTTTTGTTTTTGATTTTGGAATGTCGAATTCTTCAAAGTCCGGATCGAAATCATCATCATCGCCTGATTTCTCCCAATCATCTTTTACTTCCTCCTCATCATCATCGTCATCATCATCTACATTCTTTTTACTGCTTTTCGCTGCTTTTATTTTTCCTTTTTTGGAAGGATTATCATCGTCATAAACCATTTCACCATCTCCCTCATCTTCGTTGTCGTCTAATTCTTCGGCAACTTTTTTGGATGGCTTAATATTTTTTTCCTGGGTGTTAGTGGAAATTTTCTTTTCCAAATCCGATTTTGGTTTCATAATGCTGAGGATTATTAATGTGAAATTTCATTTAGATTTTGAAACTCAAATTTTATCAAACTTTTTTAAAATACAAAATTGAATTTTTAAAAAAAGAATCGCACAATCATGATGCCACAATGATTTGATCACTTCCAGGCCCATTTGATATATATTTTACCTGGGTGCCCAGGTAAGAATTTATATGACTGACGTACTTTCTCATTTGTTCGGGCAGCTCATTAAATCTCTTCATGCCCGTAATATCCGTTTGCCAGCCGGGGAACTTTGTAAAGGCGGGGTCAATTTGAAGTCCATGCATTTGAAAAGGAATCTGGTCTGTTCTGTCACCGTCAATGGTATAACTTTCGCAAGTTTCCACTTCCTCCAGCGTATCCAGTACGTCGGCTTTAGTCATTACAATTGCAGTCACGCCATTTAACATGCACGCATATCGCAGAGCTACCAGGTCTAACCAGCCGCATCTTCTGGGCCGTCCTGTTGTACTTCCAAATTCATTCCCCAGCTTTCTTAAATTGTCGCCCCTGGCATCATGCAATTCTGTGGGAAAGGGGCCACTGCCCACCCTGGTACAATATGCTTTGGTTATCCCAAATACCTCCTTTATTTTCTGAGGCGCTATGCCCAGTCCACTGCTAACACCGGAAGATGTTGTATTGGATGAAGTAACGAAAGGAAAGGTGCCAAAATCAACGTCAAGCATACTTCCCTGGGCACCCTCTGCTAAAACTTTTTTGCCTTTGTCCAAAGCTTCATTAATGAAATATTCCCCGTTTACAATATTTAAGGATTTCAGGAATTCCAGGCTTTCAAGGAAATCATCTTCCCATGAAGAAAAATCTTCGTTGAACGAGAAATTGTCTAATAAGCGCTGGTGCTTGATCCGCAACTTTACGTATTGAGAAATAAAATTCTTATGTAAAATATCGCCCACCCGGAGACCGTTCCGGCCGGTTTTATCCATATAAGCCGGAGTAATCCCTTTTAGCGTGGAGCCAATCTTATTCTGGCCCTTTGCATTTTCACTTGCTTTATCCAATGCCCGGTGAGAAGGTAGTATCAGGTGTGTTCTTTCACTGATGTACAAATTCTTTGTGACATCTATTCCCAGGGCTGTAACCGAGGCGCATTCTTTTTTTAAAACAACCGGGTCAAGCACCACTCCATTTCCAATAAGATTGATCTTGTCAGGATGAAATATGCCGGAGGGTATCTGGTGAAGTACTACCTTATCGCCATTAATATAAAGAGTGTGTCCCGCATTAGCACCGCCCTGGAAGCGTGCAATGATATCATAGCCAGGAGCAAAATAATCTACAATTTTACCTTTGCCTTCATCTCCCCATTGCAAACCCAGGATAACATCAACCATTATTATTTATTTATTTATTTCACAGGGGATAAAAATAAATGGAAAAACACAAACAATTTTTTTTATTACGGGGAAATCTTAAAGGCAGATATGTAAGGAAATTTGAGAGGTAACGTAGATCTGTTACGCAACTTTCAACATACTGAGTTTACTAATTTTAAACTTCCGTTGAGCGTAGTCTAAGGTAACCACGAATGATTTAAGTTTTTGCGAGGGTAGTTCATACATGGCATCCGTAAGGATGCTTTCGCAAATGCTGCGGAGACCGCGGGCTCCCAATTTATATTCAATAGCTTTGTCAACCATAAATTCATACACATCATCTTCAATGACCAGGTCAATACCTTCCAGGTCAAACAGTTTTTTGTATTGCTTAATGAGCGCATTTTTTGGCTCTGTAAGAATGTTCCTGAGGGTAACCTTATCCAAAGGATTCAGATAGGTAACTACGGGCAGCCGTCCCAGCAATTCAGGAATAAGGCCAAAGGATTTGAGATCCTGTGCGTTAACAAATTGCAACAGATTTTTTCTTTGAAAATCCTGCAGGTCCTTGTTCACAGTAAAGCCGATGGCATTTGTATTGATGCGGCGGGCGATCAACCTGTCAACGCCATCGAAAGCACCACCGCAGATAAATAGAATATTACTTGTATTTAGCTTAATCAGTTTTTGCTCGGGATGTTTTCTGCCTCCTTGTGGTGGCACCAAGACTTCAGTACCTTCCAGCAATTTTAATAATCCCTGTTGTACACCTTCTCCACTTACATCACGTGTGATACTTGGATTATCACTCTTTCTGGCTATTTTATCTATCTCGTCAATATAAACAATCCCTTTCTGTGCAGCATTTATGTCGAAGTTGCACACCTGCAGCAGCCTGCTGAGAATGCTTTCCACATCCTCGCCTACGTATCCGGCTTCAGTAAAAACAGTCGCATCTACTATGGCAAATGGAACGTTCAGTATCCTGGCTATCGTTTTTGCTAATAAAGTTTTACCGGTACCGGTTTCACCAACCATAATAATGTTGCTTTTTTCAATTTCAACATCATTTTCAATTTTCTGATTTAACCTTTTGTAGTGATTATAAACTGCTACGGCTAATACTTTCTTTGCATCATCCTGGCCAATTACATATTCATCCAGAAATTTTTTGAGCTCTACGGGTTTTTTTACGGCTAATTTATAGCTTGATGCGTGGGTATTTTTTTCCGGTAATGGAAAAATTTCCTGTGTGATAATTTCCTGCGCATGTTCTACACAATTTTCACAGATATGACCTTCCTGTCCGGCAATGAGAATTTTTACCTCATCACGGTTTCTACCGCAGAATGAACAATGAAGGGTTTGTTGTTTGGCCATGCTAATTGTTGTTTGATCCTGTGTTATAAATTACAACAAATCTTCCGGAATTATCGGTATGCCCGGAGAGATGTAAAGTTAAGACCATTATCCGAAAAGGGATGTTGCATTAAAATTTCGTCATAACCTTATCTACTATGCCGTATTTTTTGCTTTCTTCTGCATCCATCCAGTAATCACGGTCAAAATCTTCAAGCACCTTATCGTAAGATTGTCCGCAATTCTCCGCCAGTATCTGAGCGCCGAGCTGTTTAGCTTTCAATATTTGCACTGCAATGATCTCAAGGTCTGAACTTGTTCCCTGTCCACCACCACTCGGCTGATGAATCATCACTTCCCCGTGCGGAAAGATATATCGCTTTCCTTTTTCTCCGCCACTTAATAAAATACTCCCCATGCTGGCAGCCATACCCATACACACCGTACTTACAGGGGAGGTAATCATCTTCATCGTATCGTATATCACCATGCCGCTCGTCACCATTCCGCCAGGGCTATTTATATAAAAAGTAATTTCTTTATTGGGTTCCAGGGCTTCGAGGTAAAGAAGCCTGTTAGTGATATCGCGGGCAGTCTTGTCATCTACTGCACCCCAAAGAAATATTTTTCGCTGCTCAATAAATTTTTTATCAAACTTCCAGCCTCCCAGCATCTTTTCCATTGCTGCTTCAGGCATGGATTTTTCAGGTTCATCATCTTCTTCTGATCCGTGAGTGTTGTGATTAAGATTGAAATTCATGTCTTCAATTATTTTCTGATTATTTTTTGGCTTTTTTAGTATTTGTCATCAATACTTCATCTATCAATCCGTAGTTTTTTGCTTCTTCTGCCGTCATCCAAAAGTCCCTGTTACTGTCTTTGGCCACTTTTTCCACTGTCTGCCCGGTATGATTACTTAGTATCTCGTACAACTGTGTCTTTACCCTTCTTACTTCATTGACGGTGATCTCTACGTCAGACGCCTGGCCCTGGGCGCCACCACTTGGCTGGTGCATCATAATTCTTGAATGCCTGAGGGCGCTTCTTTTGCCAGGAGCTCCGGCACTCATTAGAATGGCTGCCATACTTGCCGCCATTCCGGTACAAATCGTTGCAATGTCTGGTGACACAAATTGCATCGTATCATATAAACCCAGACCGGCATATACCGCACCTCCCGGGGAATTAATATAAAGCTGGACATCCCTTGTGCGGTCTGTGCTTTCCAGGAAAAGTAATTGTGCTGTAATAATATTTGCCACCTCATCATTTACCGGGTGACCCAGGAAAATGATCCTGTCCATCATCAACCGGCTATAAACATCCATCACAGCGACGTTCATCGGCCGTTCTTCAATAATATTTGGCGTGAGGTTGGTTACATTATGTTTGATATAGCCATCAAGCATATTGCTGCTTATGCCTTTATGCTTTACAGCATATTTTTCAAATTCTTTTCCGAAGTGCATGGGAGGTAATTTATGTAAAAATTCTGCGTTGAAGTTTCAAATACTATGCTAACAATTTAATCAGACAAAAGGGCATGGAAATCGTAAGGATTCCTATGTTTTTTTTAGCTCCACCGCCGGGCTACACATTGTTCAAATTTGTTGTCAATGATGATGGTGATGCTGTTTTGCAAGCAATTGATCAGGTGAAACTTCCTGTTCTTCAGGCGTTAACTGCGTTTCAAGCCAATCAAAAAGTTTTTCCGTTAATATTTTCCGGTAGGTACTTTCCGCATGCTTTTTATCCTGCATCATGCGGTCAATGTAACTATCAAGCCAGGCAGTGTCTTCGCCCAGATTCATTTGACCGAAGTATTGCGTTATTTCCTTTCTGAGATGGCTCCGCAACTCTTCATTTGTTACTTCTATTTTATTTTCCTGTAAAATCTTATCGCTCAGGAGTGTCCATTTTAACTGATTAAGAAAAGTGGGATATTCAGTTTCCACTTCTTCTTCGGATTTTTTCCGGTCGCCACCGATCGCCAGCCAGCGTTTCAAAAAGTCATTTGGGAACTGTACGGGCGCATCAATCAGCTGATGGTAGAGTTGATCATGCATTTGGGAACGGCTAAGCTGATCCCATTGATGTTGCAGATCTTCTTTTAGTGCATTCTTAAATTCTTCAGGAGTATTAATTTCTTTCGCAGGGAATACCATTTTGAAAAATTCTTCATTTAAATCTCTTTTTTCAAGCAGGGCTATCTTTTCGATAGTCATTTTAAAAAATTTCTCTCCGGCAGTAGCATCATTTTTATCGAAGCCAAATTCAGGCAAAACCCTTTCCTTGTCTTCCTTATCGAAAGCTTTATTGAATTGGAGAATGATTGTATCATCTTTCTTTTTCCCAAGCAATTGATCCCGGAATTGTTCTGAAAAAGATTTTATTAAAAACGACTCTTCTTTTATTAAAAATGCATCAGCAACAACATTCCCTTCGGCATCTGACTCTGCAAACGAAACTGTCAGTATATTTTCAGGTACAGTCACTTCTTCCGCATCGGTTACTTCCCCGTTTTTGGTAACCATTTTTTCTACTTCTTCATCTACCATTTTATCGGTCACCCGCACCTTATACAGTACAGGTTTCGCCGTTTGCAAGATCTCCAGGTCTATTTCAGGCTTCACGCCCAGCTCAAATGGAAACTCGTAATCAATTGGGTTTGCCATATCCAAGTCCGAGATATCTTTTTGAA
>MWWA01000119.1_pt1 | contig 24309 bp, 17 predicted proteins | sample 1047341 | NCBI WGS metagenome assembly MWWA01 (sample SAMN06349978, study PRJNA376086) | soil metagenome | isolation source: MS5-1 sample Antarctic (ecotone) soil | place: Antarctica | collected 2015-01-13
TGCGCAATCATCCGAAGGTATCTGGTAAAAACAGACTGTTACGCATTGATTGCGCTTGAATTTTTGCCTGCCCACCGAAGCGAAGCGCAGGAGGGGCCACCTTTTTTTTCAAGAAAAAAGGTGGAAGATGCATTTATCATAGCGCTGCTCTCCGGCAAAGAAACTCCATTAGGTTATTGCAACTGCAAAATCTAAGGCCCGGTTTAAGTAATCATCAACAACGCCAGAACCATTGCGCGTCCCCGAACAGCAGTGATTGACCATTGACCCTTCACCCTTCACATCTCGGTCCGTCATTCTATTAATACGCCTCTTTTAAAGCGGACCAGTCATGCTACTTTAGATCGTTCCTTTATTCCCGTCAGCTCCCTGATGGTTTCTACTTCATTTAAAATGTAAGGTGTTCCATCTTCCCGGAAAATATCATGAAACCATATTGCTGGTTCACTTTCATAAGTTGTATTCCACGAATCCCACGGACAATGCGTTTGGGTTTTTCCTGCAACCAGTCCCCAGTTATATCCACCAATATTATGCTCTTTAAAAAGCGGCAGTATTTCTTCAAACGTATTTCCGAATGGCCTGGCCATATATTCTGTGCAGACCATAGGGCGCCTGAATCTTTTCAGTTGTAATATTCTTTCCTCTGTACTTTTCCTGTTTTCATACCAATGAAAACTAATGATATCAGAGTGGGTAAACATATAATTGTCAAGCGCAGTAAGTTTGGTATCACAACTCCAGTCTTCTTTCCATGGGGCCATTGTAATTGGCTGAAGAGGGTTAATGGCTCTTACCCATTGAATGGTTTTCTTTAATAAAGCCATTGACAATTCTGCCTTGTGATGCGCATAATCATCATCCTTGTAACTGGCAAGATTCATATTATCAGGTTCGTTAAAAAGATCCCAGATCAATACGCGTTGGTCATCTTTAAAATGCTTTACAATGCCCTGTACATAATCCTGCAATCCATCATATTTTGCCGGGTCATTTAATACATCATAACCGGGACATTGAACCCAGCCGGAATTGTGAACGTTATGTCTGGGTACAGGTTGTGTTCCCAATTTTGGAAATGGATTCCATACTGCATCAAATAAAACAATCATAGAATGGATACCATGTTTGTCTGCAATGGATAAAAACTGGTCAATGCGCTCAAGGTAGGCCGCTGGATGCTGCTCCCATACCAGGTGATGTAAAAAAACCCGAACGGAATTAAATCCCAGGCTTGCTGCCCATCCAAGTTCAACATCAATTCGGGCAGGATCGAAGGTTGCTTCCTGCCACATCTCCAGTTGGTTAATGGCATTTGCAGGAATGTAATTGCATCCCACGATCCAGCCATTTTGCTCCATCCATTCCGCTGCGCGGGCTTCACTCCATCTATGTACGAGTTCGGGATCGTGTTCCAGAAAAGGAACAGAAAGTTTGGTGGTGGTCATAACAGAAATTGTTTGTTTTTCTATACGTATTGGATATCAATAACAAATTAATTAAACAACCCATCAATAACCAATTCTATTCGGCAAAATTTGCAATTCATCGGTGAAACCTGATAATTAAGAGGTTGAAGACCCGGAGGCACCAGTTTTATTATTATATTGAATATATTTCAGTCTTGTATCCGGCTGTTTAAGAATTAAATTATGAACCACGAGATCGTTGTTGAAATCAGTTCCGTTTTTGAATTGATGTTTGGGTCAAAACCAAGGTTATTCCGCTCACCGGGCCGCGTAAATATTATTGGGGAGCATACCGACTATAATGAAGGTTTTGTTCTTCCAGCCGCTATCGACAAAGCAATTTATGTGGGCATTGCTGCAAGAGAGGATAACAAAATCCGGCTGCAAACCCTGGAGTTTGATGATGCGATTACAACAGACCTTGACAGCCTGGTTCCGGATGATAAAGGATGGCCAAACTATGTGTTGGGTGTTGCGCAACAATTACAAAAAAGAGGATATACTATCGGAGGATTTGACATGGTATTCAATGGTGATGTGCCCATCGGTTCCGGACTTTCTTCCTCCGCTGCAGTGGAATGCGCCACTGCTTTTGCCCTGAATGAAATTTTCAGCCTTGGCATTTCTAAAAAAGACCTTGCTTTTATAGCACAGAAAGCAGAACACGAATTCGCAGGGGTTATGTGCGGGATCATGGACCAGTTTGCATCTGTTTTTGGAAAGGAACAGCATGTGATCCACCTGGATTGCCGGAGTATCGAATTTGAATACGTGCCGCTACAAATGGAGGGTTATGCTTTTTTATTACTGAACACCAATGTAAAACATGCGCTTGCCTCTACAGAGTACAATACACGAAGACAACAATGTGAGCGTGGCGTTGCGCTGGTACAGGAACATGTGGAAGGTGTGCGCAGCCTGAGGGACATTAGTATGGAGCAGCTTGACAGGTGGGTTCGTCCTGTCGAGGACATCGTTTATCAGCGTTGCAAATATGTGATAGAAGAAAATCAGCGTTTACTAGCCGCTGTCGAACATTTAAAAAATGGCGACCTGGCCGCACTGGGAAAAGAAATGTTTGAAAGTCATAATGGATTAAGCACACTTTATGATGTCAGTTGCCGTGAACTTGATTTCTTAGTTGATTTTGTCAAAAAAGAGCCCGCTGTTTTAGGTGCAAGAATGATGGGTGGAGGTTTTGGTGGATGTACCATCAATTTAATAAAAGAAGATGCAATTGAGGAATTGGTGAGCAAAATTACTCCTGCTTACCAGGAAGCCATGGAGCTGCAACTGGATCATTATATTGCAAAAACTGCAAATGGATCTGCAGAGATCAAACCTGAATTCCCCGAATCATTGATGCCTGAAAAAATCTGATCTAGATAAAACGATACACCGTGGTGGAATCAAAAACTTCACCTGGTTCCAGAATGGTCGAAGGAAATCCGGGATGATTGGGCGCATCCGGAAAGTGCTGGGTTTCCAGGCAGAATGCTGATCGGAAATGATCCGGAACATGTCCTTTAATCAGGTTTTCACCCGACATAAAATTACCCGTATAAAATTGTACCCCTGGCTGATCGGTAAGCACCTCCATAATGATCCCGGTTTTATCTGCCTCCACTCTTGCAATCAGTGGCAAAAGTTCCGAAGAACCTGGTAAAATATAATTGTGATCGTAACCATTTCCGAATTTTAATTGCTCATGGTTATCCCGGATCCTTTCGCCGATCCGCTTGGGCTGGCGGAAATCAAAAGGCGAATCTACAACGGGAGCAGAACCTGTAGGAATCAGGTTTTCGTCAACCGTGGTAAAAAGATCTGCGTTGATCTGGAGCATGTGATTCAGAATGGTTCCACTGCCTTGTCCATTTAAATTAAAATAAGCGTGGTTGGTCAGATTTAAAATCGTGGTTTGATCTGTAACGGCTTTGTACCGGATCTTCACTTCGTTATCATCTGAAAGTTCATATTCAACAGTGGTTTCAAGCTTGCCGGGGTAACCTTCTTCACCATCGGCTGAAATATAAGAGAGGGTAATGGTTTGCGCCGTATATGCCTCCACAATCCAGACTTTTGTGTGAAATCCTTCAGAGCCCCCATGTAAATGATTGGGCGAATTGTTTATGGCGAGTTGATAATCTTTTCCCGATATACTAAATTTTCCCAGGGCAATACGGTTGGCATACCGGCCGATCGTTGCCCCATGATATACCTCTGTTGCATTCAGGTAACCATCCAGGGAATCGAATCCTACAACAATGTCAATTGCTGATCCTTCTTTATTCAATACAAAAAGACTCACGATCCGGCATCCATAGTTGGTGATATTTAGAGTGGTTCCCTGCCTGTTTTTCAAAGTAAACACCGAAACTTTTTTACCCTCAAGATCCCTTTCAAATTTTTCTTTTATCATAGCCCTGATTATACAGGGAAAATAAAGAATTAAATGTTGAATTGACTTAATTCCCTTAAAGCAGGCAATAAATTGTTCTCTACCTTTGCGCATAATTTTGAGTGATTGAAGCATCTGAAAGCGTTGGATAAATATTTCTGGAAATACAGGGTCCGGTTGGGTATCGGCATCCTTTTCATTATTATTTCAAATTATTTTGCTGTACTGGCACCACAGGTTACTGGTTTTATAATCGATTTTGCTCAAAGATCACAACCGGGATATCAGCAGAAAGCCACACCTGCTGCTTATGATGTACTGGTCCAGAAATTCATTGCTCATATTGAATCGCTTGATGTAGGTGCTATGGATGTTGTGGTCATTGCCGGACTTACCATTCTTCTGCTTGCGTTGTTGAAAGGTTTTTTTATGTTTCTCATGCGCCAGACCATTATTGTAATGAGTCGTCACATAGAATATGATCAGAAAAATGAAGTGTATGATCATTACCAGGAGCTGGATGCCTCTTTTTATAAAATTCACAGCACCGGAGATCTGATGAGCCGGATGGCGGAAGATGTTTCCCGTGTGCGCATGTTTACAGGGCCGGCGATCATGTACCTGATCAACCTGGTGACGCTGATCTCGCTCAGTGTTTTCTTTATGTTTAAAAGACAACCCGAACTGACCCTTTATGTTCTGGCGCCCCTTCCCATACTTGCTTTTATTATTTACAGGGTGAATACCGTGATCCATAAAAAAAGCGAAGCCCTCCAGGCCTCACTTGGAAACATTACCACAAATGCACAACAGTCTTATTCAGGGATCCGTGTGATCAAATCATTTGTGCAGGAAGATTCCATGCTGGATCATTTTGAAAAAAACAGCGAAACCTATAAGCAACAGGCTACCCAGCTTGCAAAAGTGGAGGCCATGTATTTTCCTTCCATGACCTTGCTGATTGGCCTGAGTACCCTGCTGACGATTATGATCGGTGGAATACATTATGTAAACGGCACAAACAATGTGGGTCTTGATACGCTCGTAGAATTCATTATTTATATCAATATGCTTACTTTTCCAGTGAGCGCTATCGGGTGGACCGCCAGCATGATACAAAGAGCAGCAGCATCCCAAAAAAGATTAAATGAGTTCCTGGACATTGAACCCCTGATCCGTTCAAAACCGGGCGCCGTTCAGAAAGAGATCAATGGGGCCATCCATTTCCGGGACGTAAATTTTACTTACAGCCATACCGGTATTCATGCGATCCGGGATTTTAACCTGGAAATCAAAGCGGGCGAAAAAATTGCCATTATTGGAAGAACGGGTTCTGGCAAAACAACGCTGGCTCAGCTGCTTTTAAGAATGTTTGATGCCGACTCAGGGCAGATCACGATCGACAGCGTTCCTGTTCAGGAGTATGCCCTTCCTGTTTTGAGAAGACAAATGAGTTATGTTCCCCAGGATGGGTTCCTTTTCAGCGATTCAATTAAAAATAATATTGCATTTGGTGCGCCAAAAGCTTCTTTAGAGCAGGTGAAAAAAGCAGCCCGTATGGCCGCAGTGCATCATGATATTGAAAATTTTATCGGGGAATATGAAACAGTGGTAGGGGAGCGGGGCGTAAGTTTGAGTGGCGGACAGAAACAAAGGGTTTCCATAGCTAGGGCACTTATAAAACCTGCCCCTGTTTTGATATTGGATGATTGCCTCAGCGCCGTGGATGCCAGAACAGAAAACGAGATACTGAATAATTTAAAGGAAGAATTGAAAGAACGGACTGCCCTCATCATCACCCACAGGATCTTTAACCTGTTTGAATTTGATAAAATCATTGTATTAAAGGAAGGCGCCATTGCTGAAATAGGAAAGCACGAAGAATTAATGCACCGCAGGGGGATCTATTTTGAGATGTACCAGAACCAGTTGAAGGAAGATCACAGTGAGCAATAGCTGCAAATTTGGCTGTTGATAAAACATAATTATATTTGTGAACATTCAAACCAAAACTTATTTTTAACTGTAAAAATTTAAACTGTGGCGTACGAAAGCAATGACAACAAAATGGAAAGCATTTACAGTAAAAGGATCCGGGCCGGCAAGCGCAGGACCTATTTTTTTGATGTAAGGGCCACCCGGGGGAATGATTACTACCTCACGATTACGGAAAGCCGTAAACGTTTTAATGACAATGGTTACGACAGGCACAAGATCTTTTTGTACAAAGAAGATTTTAATAAATTTATTAAAGCACTTGGTGAAGCTGTAGATCATGTAAAAACCCAGCTCATGCCCGATTTTGATTTTGATGCTTTTAATCATGATGAAATTGAAGGCGAAAATGAAAATGAAAATACCGGTGCAACTGTAGAACTTCCAGCCGCAGAACATGATGATTCAAAAAATTTTCCTTCCGCTTCTTCAACTGAAGAGGTTGATAAATGGTAAAAATGAACTTATTATGTAAAAAAAACCCGGGCTTCCGGGTTTTTTTTATGCTACTATTGTTTTATTTAAATATTAGAGGTTATTTTTATGCTTGAGGGATCCAATCCTAAACCACAACCTCCATTATGCCGAAAAACTTTTCTTATTTTTTAGTTTTAGTGTTGGCATGTATAATCATTTCCTGCCAACAGCACCAGACGCCGGTTCAGGATCAGAAGATTAAACGCGAGAAACGACTCAATGGGCGGATGACAGATTTTATGGCTTCCCTTGAATACGAACACAACTTATTAAAAGATCCCAAAACAGGTAAAATACCGGAGGGCATCCGCGAACAGGAATTAAAGCAGGCAAAGGAAATCTACAAGCGCCAGTCAAAGACCGCATCTGCCAATTATTATATTTTCCAGGGTCCCGAAAATATTGGAGGAAGAACCAGAACGGTTATATATGATGTGCGGTATAACGGCACTTCAAATCAAACCTTACTGGCCGGTGGTGTAAGCGGTGGCGTGTATAAATCTACCGATAACGGAAATTCATGGATAAGAAAGAGTCCGGTAGGTGAACATTTTAGCTGTACCAGCATTGCGCAGGATCCGAGGCCCGGCTTTCAGAATACCTGGTATTATACCACCGGTGAGGCAATGGGTAATTCTGCAGGTGCCAATGGAGCATTTTATAGTGGTAATGGCGCCTATAAATCCATTGACAATGGTGAAACCTGGTTGCGCCTTACCAATTCTAACACATCACCACTTGAATCCTTTTCCACAGCAGCAGATCTGATTTCAAAAGTTGTGGTGAGCCCAATAAATGGGGATGTATATATTGCCTGCCTGGGCTCTGTTCTGCGGTCGCAAAATGGCGGGTCCACATGGTCGCCTGTATTATCTACCTCTTTAACAAGTTCCCTGCAAATGACGGAAATCATCGTTACGAGCACAGGAAGATACTACGCAGCTTTTGCAGGGTATAACGATATATCTGTTGACGGAGTGTGGACTTCAGAATCTGGTAATGTAAGTAGCTGGACTAGAATTGCAGGTACCGGTTCATTAACAAATCCGGAAGCATGGCCTGCTCAGGGTGGATATGGCAGGGTAGTACTTGCGGTTGCCCCAAGTAATGAGAACATTTTATACGCGCTTTATTATAACAATCAGTCTTATCCGAACCTGGAAGCTGATTTTTTTAAGTATGATCGATTGCTGAATACATGGGAAGATAGAAGTGATAATTTACCTGATGAAACGGGCGGATCTGCAGGCAATGATCCATTCGCTGTACAGGGTGGGTATGACCTTGTGGTAGCAGTAAAGCCAGATAATGAAAATGTAGTATTTATTGGGGGAACCAATATTTACCGTTCCAATGACGGATTTGCATCCAAAACAAATACAACCAGAATAGGAGGGTATGCTACTGCATCTGCTTATAACATGTACCCCAATTCCCATCCCGATATCCATGCGATCGTTTTCGATCCTTTATCACCATCCATAATGATCTGCGGGAATGATGGGGGGATGCAAAAAACTTTCGATTGTATGGCTTCATCCGTTTTATGGACGCCCATCAATACCGGTTTCCGCACATTTCAATATTATTATGTCACTGTTGACCCTCGAACAGGTAACAATAAAGTGATGGGTGGTGCCCAGGATAATGGTACTACCCGCAATATTGGTGGTTCAGGTACAAATATGGAAATGATATTGGGAGGCGATGGTGTGGCAGTGGGCTTGTCAAATACGATTAGCGGACAAAATTATGAATATGTAGGCTGGCAATTTGGGCAGATCATAAGACGCAATGCAACCGCACCGGATGGTTCAGGAACCGTTATCAGGCCTTCCACCGCAACCAGTAATGGGTTGTTCGTAACGCTTTTTCATCTCGATCCCGATAATTCCAATACTTTATATTACGCCAACACAAATTTGCTTTTTAGAAATGTCAGCGCTTCAACTGCAACTACCCTTAACTGGACAAATATGTCGGGTATTGCAACTACGGTAACAACAAGTTTTAATATTACAGCACTTGCCGCTACACGTGGAACTTATAATGCAACTAAATCAAACCTTTTTTTCGGAACAAGCAATGGCAGGGTATTCAGGTTAGATGATCCGGGAAATGCAGCTGCAGCAAGTATTCCGGTAAACATTTCCGGCTCTTTTCCTGCATCGGGCTACGTGAGCAGTATTTCTGTTAATCCACGCAATGACGATACCGTGCTGGTTAGTTTTTCTAATTACAATGTTACCAGTATCTGGTGGACTGGAAATGCAAATGCAGCAAGTCCAACATGGCAAAATGTTGAAGGCAACCTTACAATTCCTTCTGTAAGGAGTTCTGCTATTGCGCTTACCTCAGATGGAATTGAATATTTTGTTGGTACCTCTGTAGGATTATACAAAGCTGCAACCATTAATGGATCCAATGCGGCGGCTACTTCCTGGACACAGGAAGGCGTTTCTGAAGTTGGTAATGCTGTAATTACAAGTCTTTCATTAAGACCCTCAGACAATAAATTGCTTGTTGGTACGCATGGTTATGGTATGTGGGCTACCAGTCTTTCCTTAACCACTTTGCCGGTTAACCTGCTGGAGTTTAACGGTAACATTAAAAACGAAAATGTATTTCTGGAATGGAAAGCAACTCATGATTCTGATGAAGGAGGTTTTGAAATTGAAAAATCAGAGGATGGAACCAGTTTCAGGAAAATTGGGTTTATTAAACTTAGATCTGCAAACGGGCCATCTGCTTATTCGTTTGTTGATGGTGAAGCCGCCAGTGAAAAAAATTATTACAGGTTAAGAATGTTTGAACTGAATTCAACCGCAAAATATTCTCATGTTCTGGTATTCAGAAACGATAACAGTCAGCAGGTTTTTGTAAACAACCCGTTTGTGCATCAACTGGAGATCAGGTTTGCAAAACTGCCAAAAAAATTGCGGATTCAAATTTCAGATGCCTCCGGCAGGATAGTAATGCAACGGCAGTACAACAATCTCTCATCACCCCGCCTGGTGATTCAGGATTTAAATGGAATTGGAAAAGGTATGTATTTCATGCAAACCGATGCAGATGGAAAAATGTTCACCAGCAAAATCATCCGTCAGTGATTGTAATCCTATTGCGCTCATTTTGATATAGCTAGGAATTTTTCCATTTTTTGTAGGCCTGGATCAGGCCATTTGTTGAAACATCATGCGCAGTAACCTCGCTTTCATTTTGAAGTTCAGGAAGTATGTTGTTGGCCAATTGCTTCCCGAGTTCAACCCCCCACTGATCAAAACTGAAAATATTCCAGATCACTCCCTGAACAAAGATCTTATGTTCATACAGTGCCACAAGTTCTCCAAGTGAATAAGGGGTGATCTTTTTTATCAGGATGGAATTGGAAGGAATGTTTCCTGGAAAGATCTTAAAAGGTGTTAGCCGCGCAATTTCTTCAGCACTCTTTCCTGCTTTTTCCAATTCAGCCTCAACTTCTTCTTCTGTTTTTCCATTCATTAAAGCCTCTGTCTGCGCAAAGAAATTGGAAAGGAGTTTTGGGTGATGGTCTGCAACAGGATTATGGGTTTGCGCAGGGGCAATAAAATCACATGGTATGAGTAAGGTGCCCTGGTGTATCAGCTGGTAAAAAGCATGTTGACCATTTGTGCCGGGTTCACCCCAGATCACCGGACCGGTATTGTAGGTAACCAGTTCGCCATTCCTGTCAATACGCTTTCCATTACTTTCCATATTTCCCTGCTGGAAATAGGCTGCAAAACGATGTAAGTACTGGTCGTAGGGTAGAATGGCTTCTGTTTGCGCACCGAAAAAGTTCACATACCAGATACCCGTTAATGCCATAAGAACAGGAATATTTTCTTCCAGCAATGTTCCTCTGAAATGCTGGTCGGCAGCATGCGCGCCTTTCAGCATTGCTTCAAAATTTTCGTAACCAATGGTGAGTGCAATTGATAAACCAATGGCGCTCCATAAGGAATAACGTCCCCCAACCCAGTCCCAGAATTCAAACATATTCGCCTTGTCAATACCAAACTTCACCACTTCATTTTCATTGGTTGACAGTGCCACAAAATGAAGTGACACATGGCTTTCATCTCCGGCAGCTTCTACAAACCATTGCCTTGCTGTTTGGGCATTGGTCATGGTTTCCTGGGTAGTGAATGTTTTGGAAGCGATCAGGAAAACCGTTTCTTCCGCATTGATCTTTTTTAATGTTTCTGCTATATGACTGGCATCAACATTTGAAACAAAAAATGCTTGAATGTCTTCAACCCAAAATGGTTTAAGCGATTCGGTGATCATAAAAGGACCAAGATCGCTTCCACCTATGCCAATGTTAACAATATTCCTGATTTTTTTTCCTGTATAACCCATTCGCGTGCCATTGTGTATTTCATCGCAGAAAGTTTTCATTTGGTTTCTCACCCTGATCACTTCCTCCATGATATTATTGCCGGAGGTATACACCGGGGTGCCTGAAAAATTTCTCAAAGCAGTATGCAGTACCGCCCTGTTTTCGGTTTCATTGATACAATCACCGTCGAACATAGAAGCAATGGCTGAATCCACCCTGCATTCTCTTGCAAGTTGAAACAGCAGCCTGATGGTTTCATCTGAAATAAGGTTTTTTGAAAAATCGATCAGCAGGTCATCTAGTGTAAAACTATATTTCCGGAAACGATCGGGATCATTATTTACAAGGTCGCTGATCCTGCGTTCTTTCATTTCAACTGCATGCGCTTCCAGGTCTTTCCAGGCCTGTGTTGATGCGGGGTTTATTTTAGGAAACATCTTTAAAGATTTTGAATGGTGTGAATGGTTTTATCAACCATTGAAGGACTTATGTCAAGATGAGTAACAAGACGAACCTGTACGGGGGATATGGAATAGCCAAGTATGCCATTCTGTTTCAACTTTTCAACGAATGATTTTGAAGTGTAAGGGTCTTTTACAGAAAATATAATAATGTTTGTTTGTACTGGCAGGATATCATAAACGAAGTCCTTTTGCATAAGTACTTCTGATAGCTGCATGGCATGTTCATGGTCTTCTTCAAGTCTTTTAATATGGTGATCAAGGGCATAAATTCCTGCTGCCGCTAAATAGCCGGCCTGCCGCATTCCACCACCAAATACTTTACGGATCCTCCTGGCTTTTTTTATAAAATCTTTTTCTCCCAATAATACACTTCCAACAGGGCAACCCAGACTTTTACTGAGGCAAATGGAAATGCTGTGAAAAATTTTACCGTAGTCCGAAGGCTGTTGTTGTTTTGCAACCATCGCATTAAAAAGTCTTGCGCCATCCAGGTGCAGGATCAGGTTATGCTTTGCGCAGGAAGTTCTGATCTGTTGCAGTTCTTCCAGTTCATAACAGCTTCCGCCCCCGCGGTTGGAGGTATTTTCAAGACTCACAAGGCTGGTTCTTGCCTTGTGTACATCATCTGCATTGATATTTTCTTCCACCTGCCTGGCCGTGATCCTACCCCTGTCACCGGTTAATAATTTTACGGAAGCCCCGGAATTAAAGGAAATGCCGCCGCCTTCATACTGGTAGATATGGGAGGAAACATCGCAGATCACTTCATCGCCTGGTTGCGTATGGCACTTAATGGCAATTTGGTTGGTCATGGTTCCGGAGGGACAAAACAGCGCTGCCTGCATTCCGAACATTTCCGCAGATCTTCTTTCCAGTTCATTTATGGCAGGGTCCTCACCAAAAACATCATCACCTACGGCTGTTTCAAACATAGCCAGTTTCATTGCAGCGGTGGGGCGGGTCATGGTATCGGACCTGAAATCAATCATTTTTTGAATTTGCTGCAATATAAAGCCTAAACCTTTTCTACCTGTTCCTGCATAATAACAATTGATCTGTCATATATGGAAATTCAGTCAACCTTGACTTTTAAGGAGTTGCAGGCCGCTTTAATTTAGCCCTCGTTCTTTCCATTTAGAAGCTATTTCTGCCTTTCGTCAATGTACCCAGGAAAATTGTAACCCGTTTAAAAGCTGCGCGTCTTATTGCTAAACCAACTATTTACCGACCATCCATAAAATCAACCGTTCATTACTAAACATGGTATTATGTTTTACACAGTACATAGCTTTGAGTTGTATTATTGATTAACAAGTATTTTAATAAAGCAAAAATGAGAAATTTATTATTCTTAATCCTGACAATCGTTATCGCCTTAGCGGCAAGTGCTCAAAACCAGGGTAAGATTTCAGGACACCTAACAGATGTAAATCAGAAAACCGTGGAATCTGCTACAATTACCTTAATAAAAGGTTCGGATTCTACAATTGTGAAGTTTGCAATAGCAGATAAATCCGGCCAATACAGTTTTGAAAACTTAAGTGCAGGCTCTTACATCATTTCGGTTTCAGCGGTTGGTTTCCAGACGCAATTTTCTGAACTGATTGATCTTACGCCAGCAAACCCAATAAAACAATTGCCTGTCATCACATTGCTCCCGGTTACCAAATCAATGGATGCAGTTGTTGTTACCGCAAAAAAACCATTGATAGAGCAGCGCATCGACCGTACCATTGTAAATGTGGAAGCTTCCGTAACCAATGTTGGAAGTACTGCTTTGGAAGTTTTGGAAAAAGCGCCTGGAGTTACTGTAGATAAAGATGGCAACATCAGTCTGAAGGGTAAGGAAGGTGTAGTAGTATTGATAGATGGAAGACCTACGCAACTTTCAAATGCGGACCTGGCAAATATGCTGAGAAGCATGAATGCCAGCCAGCTGGATCAGCTCGAGATTATGACCAACCCCCCTGCAAAATTTGATGCTGCAGGAAACGCAGGTGTGATCAACATTAAAACAAAAAAGAATAAACAATTTGGTTACAGTGGTTCGCTGAGCCTGGGTTATGGACAGGGATTTTTTCCTAAATACAATGAAGGACTGAATCTTAATTATAGGAAAGGAAAAGTCAACCTGTTCACCAACCTGAGTCATAATTACAGGAAAGGATTCCAGGAACTCGACATAAAAAGAAACTTCCGCGATAAAAATTCCAAAGAGCTGATCTCAAGTTTTGACCAGGAAGCCAGGATGAATAATGAGTCAAATAATTTTAGCGGAAAACTCGGTCTTGATTATTCATTTTCATCCAAAACAACTCTTGGAGTGGTGTTTACGGGAATGAAAAGTCCGGGAACATTTACCAACACCAACCAGAATAATATATATGATGTAAACCAGGTGCTGACGGGACAAACGCGCGCCTATTCAATTCAAAACAACAAATGGCAAAATTACAGTGCCAACCTGAACTTCCGCCATGTGCTTGATTCCACAGGAAAAGAAATCACTGCAGATGTTGATTATATCAGGTATGATATTCTTACATCACAAACACTTTCCAATGGATATTTTAAACCATCAGGCGAAATTTCAGGGAAAGCAGATACGCTTTACGGACACCTTCCCCAGGAGATCAATATTTATAGTGGAAAAATAGACTACCTCCATCCATTAAAAAATGGTGCACGTTTTGAAGCAGGCTTGAAAAGCAGTTTTGTCAAAACAGATAACAACGCCATTTATGATACATTGCACAATGGAACAAGGATGCGCGACTTTAACCGCTCAAATTATTTTATCTATGAAGAGCAGATCAATGCTGCCTATGTAAATATCAGCGGATCGATATCGAAAAAATGGAATGGGCAATTGGGTTTAAGGGCGGAAAACACCCTGGCAAAAGGAAAGCAGATCACAACAGCTGAAAACTTTGAAAGGAAATATACACAGCTTTTCCCAACGGCTTATCTTCAATACAAACTCACCGATAACAATTCGTTTGTATTGAATTATGGCAGAAGGATCCGCCGTCCGAATTACCAGAGTCTGAATCCTTTTATTGAATACCTTGACCGGTATACTTACCAGCAGGGTAACCCGAACCTGAAGCCTCAGTTCAGTCACAATATTGAATTAAGCCATAGCTATAAAGGGTTTCTGACCACCACTTTAAATTATACCCAAACAAATGACATCATTCAACAGGTAATTGAACAGAATGAAGCAACCAGTGAAACCTATATCAAGCAAAGCAATATTGCCAGGCAGAAACAATATGGAGTATCGGTTAACGCAGGATTTTCTATTACAAAATGGTGGAGAACAAATTTATATGTTAATGGTTTCTATAATCGCTTTACCGGAATTGTAAATAATGAAAACATTTCTATAGATGCAAAAACTGTGGTGTTGAATGGTTCGCAGCAGTTTACCCTCGGAAAAACAACCACCGCGGAAATCAGTGGATTTTACAGAACGGGCGCCATCGAAGGTGTGATCCAGACCGATCCAATGGGTATGATGTCATTAGGTTTGAGTCAGCAGGTATTGAAAGGAAAGGGAACCCTCCGGTTGAATGTGCGTGATATTTTTTACACCCAGCTATTCAGGGCAAAATCCAAATACGGGAGTGTAGATGCCGCATTCTCAAACCGTAGTGATTCACGTGTTGTGAATGTTGGATTTACTTACCGGTTCAGCAAAGGAAAATTAAATGGAAACCAAAAGAAAAAATCTACTGGCAGTGCAAGCGAAGAAGCTAACAGGGTAGGCGGCGGAAACAATTGATCCTCTATATATAACGGGCTGCTTTAACGGCAGCCCTCTTTTTTTTAAGGTGATGTGCGGGAGAAAACGCAAAGTTTCAGCAGCTTGTGTATCAAAATGGCTCCCTTAAACAGGTTTTATTTCAGCTCATCACATTTTTAAACCATTCCCTGTTTTAGGTGATCATCTTTGCAAAAAAAACTTCTGCCTAACAAAAAACCTAACCTGAACATGATAAAGCTTTCCTTTCTCCTGGTGATGATTTTGATAAACTTGCCCGGTTATTCCCAGACCGTTGCGGGAATTAAGGGTATCGTTGCGGACGAGCAGGACAAGCCCATTGCTGCTTCAACCATTTCGCTGTTAAATGCCAATGACTCTTCGGTAGTAAAATTTGCGATCAGTGACAAATCAGGGCGTTATGAATTTCCTGATATAAAGAATGGAGCCTATTTGCTCATGTTCACTTCTGTGGGATATGAAAAAACGTATGCACCTGCTTTTAACCTGAATGGAAAGGATCATGAAGTTATGCCGGTAAAACTTTATATGGTTTCAAAAGACCTGGGTGCTGTAACGGTAACCGCAAAAAAACCTTTTGTTGAAACAAAGCTGGATAAAACGGTGATCAATGTTGATGCATCACCAACGAACGCGGGAGCTACTGCCCTTGATATTCTGGAAAAATCTCCAGGTATTATGGTGAATAATGATGGGGATATCAGCCTTAGAGGTAAGCAGGGAGTCATTGTGTTGATAGATGGTAAACAAACCTTTTTATCTTCTTCTGAACTGGCCAACCTGTTAAGGAATACGCCAGCTTCGGCGCTTGACCTGGTGGAGATCATGACCAATCCGTCTTCTAAATTTGATGCTGCAGGAAATTCCGGTATTATCAATATCAAAACAAAAAAAGGAAAGAACAACGGATTTAATGGAAGTATCATGATCGGTGCTACTACATCCATCTACCAACTGGATGGGAAAACGCTGTTCATACCTAAATCTCAGAACAGTTTCAATTTTAATTATAAAAAGAACAAGTTCAATTTTTTTGGAAACTACAATCCAAACTTTTTTAAAGGAAGAAATACATTGCGCTTTGAAGGAACATTCCTGAATGCAGATAGGGAAGTTTTTGGGTATAGTACTACGGCAACCGCATTCAGGTTTAAAAACAACAACCATACTTTGAAACTGGGGATGGACTGGTATGCAAATAATAAAAATGTATTTGGGATTGTATTAAGCGGATTCCATTTTGAAGGCCTGCCCGCACCCTCAACCATTGCCAACCTCTATGATGAAAATTATGTTTTGCAAAGCAGGCTGGTGTCAAATACAATAAATAATGTTTCTTTCAGAAACGGAACGCTGAACCTGAACTGGAAACATAATTTTGACAGTACAGGAAAAGAACTTACCGCTGATTTTGACTGGGTGAAGTACGACAATACCACCAACATGCTGCTGACCACAAATTATTTTAATAGCCAGCTACAACCCACATCAACTACATTTTTAAGAGGAACGCTCCCTGCTGAAATAGATATATATACTTTCAGGTCTGATTATGTAAAACCATTTAAAGGAGGCCGGTTTGAAGCAGGTGTAAAAACCAGTTATGTAGCAAATAATAACCTGGTGGATTATGAGGTGTCCAATGGAAACAAATGGGATCGTGATTCCGTACGTTCCAATCACTTTATATACAAGGAGTATATCAATGCTGGATATGTGAATTACAATTTCCAGTTAAGCAAATGGACATTCCAGGCAGGTTTGAGAGGAGAACATACTTATGCAAATGGCAACCAGGTTGTTTCGAAATCAACATTTAAAAGGGATACATTTAATTTATTTCCAACCCTGTTTGTCAGTTTTGCATTAAATGACCAGCATACACTTACCACCTCTTATGGAAGAAGGATCACGCGCCCGAATTACCAGGACCTGAATCCATTCATCTTTTTTCTTGACACACTTTCATACAGAAAAGGGAATGTATTCTTACGTCCGCAATACACCAACAATTTTGAGCTGTCTCATGCTTTTAAAGGAAAATTCATCACCACATTGAACTACAATGTTACAGACGATGTGATCTCACAGATACTGAAGCCTGAATCCGAAACGAGCAAAATCAGATTTCTTACAGTGGATAACGTAGCGCGATCGAGGAATTTCGGACTGGCAATCACTGCACCTTTTACAATCAATAAATGGTGGAACACAAACATCTTCACAAATATTTTCAACAATCATTATACAGGCACATTTGATACGGTAAACATTGATATGGCTTTCACTTCATTTATGGTGAACCTCACGAACAGTTTTACGATATCAAAAGGTTTTACGGCTGAACTCAGCGGGTTTTACAGGCATAAAGGCATCAGCAACCTGTCGATTATGGACCCCGTTTACCAGATGAGTATTGGTGCCCAGAAGCAGGTAATGGATGGGAGAGGAACCATCAGGCTTAATGTCAGGGATCCTTTTGCATGGCAGCAATTCAGTGGAGAAAACAATTATGGACAGATCAAAAATACTTTTTCATTCAGACCCGATATCCGGCAGGTAACAGCAACATTTACCTGGCGTTTTGGTAATAATGGACAAAACAATCAGTCGCGCCCCCGTACAAACAGTTCCCAGGAAGAACAGAATCGTGTAGGGCAGAGCGGGTAATAAAATCTTTTATTTTTCTCATGTGCATACGGCCCCTCTTTCCAGAGGGGCTTTTTGTTGTAAAAAAATCGTAAATCTGCATTTTAAATCTGCAAACAATGCCTTCATTTGATATCGTTAGCAAAGTAGATGCCCAGGCACTTGAAAATGCCGTTAACGTAACCTCCAAGGAAATCACCAACCGGTTTGATTTTAAAAATGCCCATGTAGGCATCGACCTGGATAAAAAGGAATTCAAACTCAAACTGGAAACCGACGATGATATGAAAATGCGGCAGTTGGTCGATGTGCTGATCAACAGGGCGCATAAACAGGGCATTGCTCCTGAAGCTTTTGATACAGCAAAAGATGGTTTTCAAAGCGGGAAAACCTGGAAAAAAGAAGTTCAGGTAAGAAATGGGCTGAAACAGGAGGACGCCAAGAAAATCGTGAAAATGATCAAGGAATCAGGCCTCAAGGTACAGGCCTCCATAAATGAAGACCTGGTGAGGGTTACCGGCAAGAAGATAGATGACCTGCAGGAAGTGATACAGGCGGCAAAAGGGTGGGACCTTGGAATTCCCCTGCAATATGAAAATATGAGGAGCTAGAGCAGGAGGTTAACAAAAAATCTACAGGTTCAGGCCCTTATTCTCTATTTTTTTCTTACTTTTGCGCCTTCAATAATTACATTCCCGGGTTTTATAAAAAGATAATCATGAAAAAAGAGCTTCATCCAGCAAATTACCGTTACGTAGTGTTTAAAGATATGAGTAACGGCTATAGTTTTTTAAGCCGCTCTACTGCCGCTACAAAGGAATTGGTAAAATGGGAGGATGGAAACGAATACCCATTGATTAAACTTGAGATCTCCAACACTTCTCATCCTTTCTTTACTGGTAAAAACATTCTTGTTGATACCGCAGGCCGTATTGATAAATTCAAGAAGAAGTACGCTAAAAAATAATCTTATTATTATTAATAATATGTTGAACCTTCCGTTTACGGAAGGTTTTTTTGTGCAGGATCGCCTCCCGGTTTGTTCTACATTTGTTGTCTGGAAGCAAGCGTATGAAAAAAATTGTTTTTACCGAAGAATATTGCCAGCCGGAAAACCTTTTTCCTTTTACTTTAACGAGACAGATCCAGGACACCAGGATCGGCATCCTGACGATAAGGGAAAAATGGGAACTGGCACTTGAACTTCCTTCCTTTGATAAATTTGAAAACGATTATAAAGACCTTGACAGAGCCATAAAGCTGGATGCTTCCATTGGCGCTGACATCATCTATCTTGTACACGGTAATGCATTACCCACGCCCCAACTGATAAAGCAGGTCAAAAAGCTGAAACCAGGTTCTTTTCTTTCCCTTCCAGGAAAAGAAAGTGTTGTTTTTTGTATTTCCGGAAAGCAGATCCTGGATGAAAACAAGATCAAAGTAGAAAAGGCAGTTGAAATTGAGGAGGAATTGATGGAGATCATGTACCCATGGCAGATCATACAGCAAAACGCCAGGGCGATGGAAATGGATGTTCAATTGCTGAAATCCACAAGAAGGTTTCAGAAACCTTCCTCAACAAATAAAATTATAGGATCCAGCCTTTTGATAGAAAAAGGTGCAATAATGGAGCATTGCATCATCAATGCTACTGAAGGCTCTGTGTACATTGGAAAAAATGCAGTGATCATGGAAGGAACCCTGATCCGTGGGCCGGTATCAGTTGGTGAAGGCGCTGTTGTAAAAATGGGTTCCCGTATTTATGGCGCAACCACAATTGGTCCGGGTTGTACAGTGGGAGGAGAAATCAAAAATTCTGTTTTATTTGGATTTTCAAATAAGGCGCACGATGGCTACCTGGGAGATTCTGTGATCGGGGAGTGGTGCAACCTTGGAGCCGGCACCTCCAATTCAAACCTTAAAAACAATGCTGCCCCGGTTTGGATCCATACATTACACGGGCTGCGCCAGGTTGGATTGAAATGTGGTGTGATGATGGGTGATTATTCGAAAACAGCGATCAATACTTCTATCAATACCGGAACCGTGATTGGTGTTTGTGCCAATGTTTTTGGCCATGGTCTTACACCAAAATATATTCCCAGTTTCTCCTGGGGAAGCGAGGGCATTACCCGTTACCAACTTGAAAAAGCTTTGGCTGACCTGGATAACTGGAAGTCATTTAAAGGCCAGTCGCTCCTGGAAAATGAACGGACAATTTTGAAACATATCTTTGAGAATTTTTAATAGATTGTGTTTTTAATTCACACCCTTAAATCAATATGATGCGCAAACAAATTGCAGCTGCTAACTGGAAGATGAACCTGACTTACCAGCAGGGAGAAAAACTTTTAAATGAAATACTTGAATCCGGGATAGAGCTCAGGCCTGATCAAAATGTGATCTTTGCTGTTCCTTTTCCTTACCTGATCATGGCAGCAAGCGCAGTGGCAGAAGAACAGGGCTATGAAATTTCTGCACAGAATTGTAATGATAAAAGTTCAGGTGCCTATACCGGCGAAGTTTCTGCAGAAATGATCCATACCATTGGTATAAAATATTGTATTGTCGGCCATAGCGAAAGAAGGGAATATCACCTCGAAAGCAACCGGATACTGGCTGATAAATTAAATCTTTGTCTTCAGAATTTCATTACTCCCATTTTTTGTTGCGGTGAAGCCCTTGTGATCAGGGAAAAGAATGAACAGAATCAATTTGTTCAGCAACAAATGGAAGAATCCTTGTTTCACCTTGATAAGGAACAGGTAAAAAAAATCATGATCGCTTATGAGCCGGTGTGGGCTATCGGCACAGGAAAAACGGCCAGTACCGCCCAGGCACAAGAAATGCACAGCCATTTACGTTCTTTACTTGCAGAAAAATATGGTAAAGATGTGGCAGAGGAAATTTCCATCCTCTATGGCGGAAGTGTAAAGGCTTCAAATGCTGCTGAATTGTTTGCTTCTCCCGATGTAGATGGGGGATTAGTGGGAGGCGCGTCGCTGTCTGCACAGGAATTTATTCAGATCATTAAAGCATTAAAGCAATAAAACCGGATCCGCAATATCATATCGTTGTTATTCAAAAAAATCAGTTTTTACTCAGGTTTCTCAAGCTACGGCTGATCGTGAATGGAACCCAGATCTATGCTCTGGTGAAGGACAAGCCGATTGTTGTGCGCATGCCCACGAACCCTTCCCGTATTGTTGTAACCGATGGCTTTCATATTACACATCCCCTGGAGATCAGCTATTCATTAAAAAGAACGTATTATTTTAAGATTGTCTGTGGTATTGAGAACGACCAGTTGCTGGTGGGGCTGATCCTGGCTGCCATCGTTTATATGATGGGACTTACTTCAGGTATTCTTTTCCTGCAGTTGTTAAGCATTACACCCATATTGTATTTTCTGTTTATTTACTATATAAAAAGGAAGGAGTTTATCCAGATCAGGCCTGTTTAATGATTGCTATAAATTACTTGTTAGCTATAGTTGTATATTGAGATTTATTGACCCAACGGCTTTATGTTTAGATCAATAATATTTAAAACCGGTCATACTGGCCTGATCTTTATTTCATCGCTTGTATTAAGCAGATTGCTCATTCCAGAACATTTCGGGATCATTTCACTGTTATTGCTGAACAGCACCCTGTTGAATATTTTAACGGGTTTTGGAGCTGAAAGTATGATCATGCATATGGTTTCAAATAAGAAGGTTCAAACACCGGAAGCCGCAGGTTATCTTTTCAGAGTGCTCGCTATTCAGATCGGTTTTTTTTTATTAATAGAAACAGCCGGCTATTTCATATTTCAAAAGACGATTCTTTCATGGATGCCACCGGGAGAATTTTTATTTCCTGAAATTTTATATTTTCTGGGTCTCATCCTGCTGGATAAAATCCTGATCTTTTTTTATGCGCATCTGAAGCCACTGAAGATAAACAGGCTTTTATTTGGTTTGTCCATCATCTATATACTGGCTCTTTTTTTATTCTTTTTCAAAGCACAAACCACCATTTTAGAAGTGTTTACTTTCTTTTCAGTTTTTTCTTTTCTGCAGGGATTGATACTGTTGTTTTACTTCCTGGTTTCTTTTAATGTTCAAATCAGCTGGCTCAGTGGATATAATAAAAAACTATACCTGAACCAGTCATTCATGATCCTTTCTGCAAATATTATTCAGCTGTTTGCATACAGAATTGATCTGTGGATCATTAAACTATATTATGGGAATGAAGAGGTGGGCCTTTTTTCATTATCAGGAAAGTTTGCAAACCTTATCTGGATGATTCCAAATTTATTATCTCAGCTGCTCTTACCCTTTTTCAACAAGATATCAATTGGAGATGCAAGTAAAGTATTCCGCAGCCTGATCGGCTTAAATTTATTGATTACTATTATAACAATTGTATCAACTTTTATTATTTATACATTTTTTATTTCAGATGCTTATAAGGATAGTCTCACAGCATTTTACTGGATGTTGCCGGGATATTTTTGCTGGGCTGCTGTAATTTATTTTGCCGGGTATTTTTCATGGAAGGGAGAATTCATCTATAACCTATACGCAAGTTCTGCCTGTTTTGTATTGATCTTTATTCTGGATCTATTATTAATTCCTCAATTTTCTTATGTGGGCGCTGCAATTGCTAACTCTATAGCTTACAGTTTGATCCTGGTTTACTATATTTCTTTATTTACAAAAAAGAACTCTTTGAAGCTGTTTGAGTTTTTATCTTTCAGGCGATCTGATTTCACAATGGCCAAATCTTTATTGAAACATTGAAACAGGAATTACAATATGTTCTATGGCTGCCTTCCTGGTATCCCAGTAAGTTAAAACCATATAATGGTGATTTTATTCAGAGGCAGGCGTTTGCCACTTCAGCTTATCAACTTATTGAATTGATTCATGTGATCAGGGACGAAGGTGGCCATGTAACTAAAACTGTGAAAAAAGAAGTAAAGGTTTCAAACAACTTAAGGGAAGTAACAGTATATTATTACCAGCGGCGCATGTTCTTCACCATGGCTGAAAGATTTCTTTCACATCTCAAGTACATACGCATCTACAAAAGTGAGATTACAGAACTGATAAAGAAAAAAGGCCTGCCTTCAATGGTACATGTACATATAGCATTGAAGGCAGGTATGCTGGGATTATGGATAAAGAGGAAATATAAAATTAATTACATTCTTTCTGAACACTGGACCGTTTATCTTGCTGAGGCAAAGCCTGGACTTCGATCCCTTAGAATGTTCAGGAACACCTTTCAAAAGATCTTTAAAAATGCATCAAAACTGGTGGTGGTTTCAGCCTACTTAGGAGAACGTTTGAAAAATTTATTTGAGATCCCATCCTACATACTTATTCCTAATGTTGTGGATACAAAAGTTTTTCAGTTTAAAGAGAAGGTAAAAAATCCCCTGCCTGTTTTCATTTATATTTCTGGCCTGAACTACCAGAAAAATCCAAAGGACATCCTGGATGCTTTCAGGTTGTTGAAAGAAAAGGGATATGAGTTTTTATTAAGAATTGTGGGTCCTAAAACAGACTGGATCGTAGAGCATGCCAGCCGCTTAGGCTTAAAATCTAATATCCATTTCCTGGATGAAATGCCACAGAATGAACTTGCAGTTTATTTGCAACAATCCGATGCGCTGGTACTTTATTCTAATTATGAAACCTTTGGGTGCGTACTTATTGAAGCATTTGCATGTGGTGTTCCGGTAATTGTAAGTGATATTCCTGTAATGCATGAAAACGTACAATTAGAAGTGAATGGAATCATTGTGAAATCGGAGAACCCTGCTGCACTTGCCAGTTCATTCATTCAATTTATTGAGGAGCCATGGAAGTTCAACCAGCAGGAGATTGCAAAATCCGTAGAAGAGCGATACGGTTATAAAAAAATAGGGAATGATATTTCAAAATTGTACAATGGCTGATGTTACTAATCGATTTTTTAAAATAAGGGATCTTCTTTATGAGAATAGGGGTATGGTCCTATTACAGTATAATTTTCATTGTTTTTCAAATATACTATTGTTGTAATGCTTTAGGTTTTAATAAGTGTACTATTGTTTTATGACAAGACTAGGCTATTTTTCAGCAATAGCCTTCAATTTAACCTCTGGTACACAAAATTTGCTGATTTCACCCTATCTTTGCGCCTCCTGTTGAAAAACAGGAACATTACCTAAAGAGGCTCAACAAGCTTGATACCTGAGTATCAACGCCTCAAGGGTGGAACTGGAAACGCATTAAAATGCCAAAAGTAAAAACAAACTCCAGTGCCAAGAAACGTTTTAAAGTAACGGGCACCGGAAAAATTCTTCACCAGAAGTCTTTCAAACGTCACATCCTGACGAAAAAATCAAAAAAACGTAAACGTGCAATGTCTATTGATGGACAGGTTGCAAAATCACATATGGATTTTGTGATGCGTCTGCTGCGTCTGAAATAATTCAGCCAGGAATTAAACTCATTATTTTAATTTAAACTTCATTCAGATATGCCACGTTCAGTAAATGCAGTTGCCTCCAAAGCACGCAGAAAAAAAATTTTAAAACAAGCCAAAGGCTTTTATGGCAAACGTAAAAACGTTTATACCGTTGCCAAAAACGTAGTTGAAAAAGGTATGACCTATAGCTATATAGGCCGTAAACTTAAGAAAAGAGAATACCGTCGCCTGTGGATCGCACGT